>Ga0315915_1007261_pt1 | contig 13298 bp, 9 predicted proteins | sample MpolbnodulesMG_FD_207738 | JGI IMG/M metagenome (GOLD analysis project Ga0315915, IMG submission 207738) | Medicago polymorpha root nodule microbial communities from Los Angeles, California, United States - branched nodules | ecosystem: Host-associated > Plants > Roots > Nodule | place: USA... | reverse complement strand
TTAGAAAATAAATTCTAATTTATTTATGCACTTAAAATAAATTCGAAATTAGAAAATAAATTCAATTTTATTCTAATTCAATATTTATTCTAATTTATTTATTCATTAAATACAAAATTAGAAAATATATTCGATTTTATTTATTCAATACATAATCATAAACATAAAATAAATGCAAATATAATTACAAATAAAAAAAATTAATAAATATAACTCTCGTTTTATTAATATCATTCAAACATTACAATAATTTATTTGAATTCACTAATCTACTTATTATCTTTTTACCCTCTTGGGGTAAAAAGTTATTTTTACCCTCTTCGTAATATAGCAATAGCTCTTGGGGAAAATAGTGATTAGTCCTGTTGGGGAAAAAGCCATCAAGATCTCTTGAGGTAAATTTAAATTTGGTTTCTTTTATACCCCCATGATGATTCTTTTTACCCACGGTAAAAAGATTTTGGGAGTAAAATGAAGCAAACCTAATTTTACCTCAAGGGATGTTGTCTTTTTCCCCAACTCGACCGACCACTATTTCCCCCAAGAGCTACTACTATATACGTAAAAGGGTATAAAAAGCCTAAAGACTATAGAAGCAAAAAAGAAGAAGAGAAAGAGGGGAGAGAGTGGGAGGAGATAATCTGAAGAAAAGAGGAAGTTTGTGAGAGTATTTATAGGTAGGAATGATAACCTAGTTTGTATCTACCATAAATGTGGTAAAAAAACCATGTAAAAGTAGTTAAAAACGTGTAAATTGAATGTTGAAAACCTGACCAAAGACCAAGAAACGTTTGTTCTTCAGCTCTGACCACCGGGCAACGTGCGTGAGTTAACTCGCGCACAGGGCAGTGGTGCGTGACTTAAGTCAAGCAGGGGTATATTTGGAAATCATGTTGGGCATGAGCAAAATGTGTTGGGGGAAGAGCAGAAATCAAAAAGTAATTTTCAAAGATTTAACATTGTTGGGCTTTATTATTTGTACAATTTCATAGTGAGAATTGCTCTTCTCCCATGTGTTTTTGCTCATTCCCGTCCAACGTGAGTTAACTCACGCTAAAACATACACTTACATGAGTTAACTCATGTTGAAAATACATCTGCTTTAACTCACGTTCGGTTATTTTGACGAGAACGGGTAAAAACAGAGGGGGAGAAGAGCACTAACCTTTCGTAGTTTATTTTATTTTTTTATGAAAAAAATATATAATCGCATTTAGTAACATTTTAATTCCTGTAACTTGTAATGGCAAACATAAGTAATAATAACAAAGACTTTAAGAGGCAATAATCCTCCGTTATGGTAGGGCCCTTTCTCCTAACCTTCAAACTTCAAAGAAGAGGGCGGATAGAAGGAAGATTTCAGAGTGTTAGGTGATTTTTGTCTATCGTGAGTATAAGCAGAAAAAGGATTACAAAGTAACAAAAGCTTAGTAGAAAGCTTCTTTTTTTTTTTTTTTTTTGAAGATCTTAGTAGAAAGCATATTAATTAGGTTTTCACTTTTTAGGCCAACAAAATCTGTACCAAAAAATATAACAAATGTGAAAAAATATATGTGCTTATTTGACAATTAGAATTGTATATATATCTAACTCAGAAGATTCCTTAAAAAAAAAAAAATCTAATCCAGAAGATATACCTTTGATGATTTCAAGTATGAGTTACTAAGTTTTAGATCGATTACGAATGAACTAAATGTTGGATATATAAGAAATGTGACTCATATAACTTATGATGTAAGGTTCTGGGTAAAGATCCATAGTATCCCTCTCTTGTGGTCCTGAAGTATTGACTCATATTTGCTCTCGACACTTCCTCAGACTCTCCAAAGTGGTATCAAAGTTAGAAGATTGTTGGATGGTTAAGTCTCGCATCATCATAACCCACTTGGGTTGGCCTGGTGGTATTGGCTTGGGACTTGGGAGTGTGTTCCTCCTCAAGATCTGAGGTTCGATTCTCTCCAGTGTCAATTAGGATGGAATAATTTAGCTTCTTCAAAAAAAGTCTCGCATCATATATGAATGAGCAAAATATTAGATATAAAAGAGAAGTAACTTGTTGATAAAATTGATGAAATGTATGTTTTCCATTCAATTAAATATCTAGATTCTCTTAAACTCACATCGACTTGAGCGTTGAAGTCATTTCAAATATATCACCTCTTTCAGTGAGTTGGGACCGTCCTCATCCGCATCTCAACAACTTATGTCAATGGATCACTTCCCCCTCTCATCTTAATGGCTTAATGCAGCACACATTTTCTTTGCTTGTGTTCGATAAAAAGGTATAAAGTTTTAAAAGTATTGTTTTCAATAAAAAAAATTACTATATTTAGTTTTCTTAATTAGTACACGCATGATAATAGCTAGCATGACTCTGCTCCATCGAAATAAAATATAAACAAAATTGGTAATTAAAAAATCAATGTATTTGGTTAAAAATTTAGTCTCTATGTATCAACTTTTTAGTTATCCTTTTTGTTTATATTTGATTTTATTCCAGATGAAGAAATAAATTATACTCACTCCGTTCCATTTTAACTGAGTCATTGGCTCATTTAATACTTATTAAGAAAAAATGTATAAGTGAAAGAGAGAGAAAAGGGTTTGAGTGCCCATTTCAACTATTTGTGCATTCTTCTTTGTAATAAATGCAAAGTAGAATATATTGAATTAGGAGTGGTGAAAGTAGTATTAATTAGTGTTATAATTGGAAAAAACTAATTAATATTGTAATGAAAAGTGAAATAGGTCAATTTTTCTAAGACAATATTTTTTTGTAAATGACTCAGTTATTATGAGACGGAGGGAGTAATAAAATGTATGTCATCGGTGTTGATAGATGTAGCATTGGCTTTAATTTTCAATCTCGCTCATGTGGTTAAAGGTGAAGTTTCCTTCTATTCCCCTTAACTATCATGGGTGGTGGCTTTCCCCCTTCATTATTTTGGGCATAAGTTAATGGCTTCTTGTTTGCTTTTGTCGCTGTTCATTTCGGTGACCTTTGTAACTTTTGTATAGACTCCGTTCTTTCCTAGCATGTCTTATGTTAGGAAGGACTTTTTTTTATTGTGGTAATATAATTTATTTTAGTCTCTTAAAAAAAAAAAGAAAAAAAAAGTATATAAAACAAAATATAAGAAGCAAAAGGACGAGATTTGGGGTGTTGGAGTGGCAGATATCATTATCAAGTTTCAGTGTCACAGAATTTTGATTTTTGATATAAAATAAAATGTTGGCACCGCTAACACAGGACAGGAGGAGCAAAGGTGAGGGGAAATGTACGTGGAGCGTGCAAAAATGTCAGCCTAGCAGCTTTGGTAATTGTTGTACTTCAACAGTCATTTTCATACATACATTATTCGCTTAGATGTGATACTTTATTCTTTTGCAGCAACCAAAGGAATGTATGTTTATGTTCACAGTTTAATGCTTCCCATTCCTTTTGTGTTATTTTCATATCAAACTATAAACACTGTGTGATGGTACGTATTAAACACTGTGCAGTGGAATATATGATCATTTTTATCTTTCTCTTAATTTTTCATATCGAAATATCATTTCAAATAAGACATATTTGATGTCAAAATATAAATGTTTTTTTTAAAAACTATATCTGCATTCTTTTACAAATCATCATGGTAAGGAATAAGTTTGATTCTGTTTCAACATATCGGTTGAACCGTTGAGGGAAAAATGGTTTCAATTTCAACATTAATTTCACATCAAGTGATTATTAAAGTTTCATTATTAGTTTGATTTTGGTGGCTTAATCAAAAAATTTAATATCTTCCGTAAAGTATGGTCAAGTGAGGTGTACATAATACTTTCATCTAAGTTTGAATTTCTAAACTCACACTAGTGCGTTTGAGTTTCAACTAATGTTTATTATTGTCAGAAACGGCCCTAAGTTAGGCAAAGTGTGGGGTAAGAACATTTTCAATTGGAGTTCATACTTAACAAACAAACATTTAATTTTTTTTAAAAAAAAAAGATAAATGCTAGTAATTTATATATGTTGTCCACACTACTCAAAAGATTTGGGTTCGTCCTTGATTATTGCCTATAGTTAAAAAATAAATAAATAGGGAAATGCTAAGGTATATGTTAAGTTCGGCGCTCACGAAGGTGCTTCAAGAAGTGAAGTGTTCATTCATGGGCTAATTTTACAAAACGATTACGATATATATTTTTCAATTTACTTTCGAAATCCTTTTTAAGAAAACGTACTACTACAGAATAAAAATGCATGATTGATATTCAGAGCGGGCAGTGTCTTGTCAAAAGAGCATGTTATGTTACTGTAGGTAGTAGGGTATAATATGGGTTGTCTCTGGCATATACTGTTTCTTAGAAAGCATAGAGTGAGTATGTAGAGAGGCAGAGACAAAGTTAGGGACAGTATTGCAAACCCACACAGAGGTACAAACACCGAGCGGGTAATCATCGTTTCATACATTTGATTGAAAATTTACTACTCTCTAAGTTTTTTATTAAATATTGATGCATTTTTTATTATAATAAATGAAAAATAGAATATATTGAATTGTGAAGGATAAAAATAGTATTAATTATAATTATAAAACAGTAATTAATATTAAATTGAAAAGTGAAACGAGTCAATTTTTTTTAAGACAATTTATTTTTTACAAATGACCCAATTATTTTGAAACAGATGGAGTATTGATGACATAAACACATTTGACTTCTCTATTTTTTTTCTTCCGGTAATATATTGATCAGAAATTTGTTCTTTAAGATGGATCTGTGGGAACTGGGAAATATAAATTTCAAACTCCAATCTTTACATATCACAATCTCTATCAACCGAATGATATTCACCGGATTTTTGTATTCTCTATTTTTATTTTTAATGATATAATTTATTTTATATAAATTAATATGAAACTGTTTTGCTCAATGTATTGTCTGTTGATTAACCACAATCCAAAGAGATAAATAACCTCCACTATAAACAGCCGAATGCATGGCATGGATTGTCTGTTGATTCTGGTTACAATCCAAAGAGATAAAATATCTCCACCAAACAGCTCAATGCATATTGCATAGCCATGGATTGTCTGTTGATGACAAAATACACCAGAAAAATTTTCATATGTGTACTCAAGTAATCTGCACCATTTTTATCAAACATATGTATAGTAGTAGTTCAACATGATTCAGTGAAATTTACTTAAATTTTAATCAATTAAAAGTGTATATTAGAAAATGTGTTACTCTTGAATATGATACTCTTGAAGTTTGATGGATATGTATTCATCATTCAATGACATGTCATATTTTTGAATTAATTTATTTAAAATAAATCAAATTTTAATTGAGTTTTGCTTAGGTGATAGTGGTACATAACCAAACTTCATAATATATTATACTGAAAAACAATTAAATGGGTCAGAATCAATTTTGATCTATATAAAAGACATTCACTAAATCTAACATAAGGAGGTGTAGAACATTATCTTAACCGTAAGAGGTATATATATATATATATAACATTATATTAAATATAATTAGCTCAGGTGGAAAAAAAAACTATATTGAAAAATAAGTGTCTGTTCAAATCCTACAATGCCATGTAGCAAAAAATAAATAAAAAATCCCACAATACCAACCTATAAGCAGTGGCAAAAAAGAAATGATGCATGTTCGCCACTGCATGCCCTTTCTCTAATTTACTTAGGATTTAAAAGACCAAAAAAGGGGAAAAAAGGCATGGACATATTCAAAATCTATAGTATTAATAATTCAAAGGGTTCTTCTCTAAAAATAAAAAAAAAATTCAAAGGGTTCTGCTTTTTCTTTTTGTTACAATTGCAAGGGGTATTGCTTAGAGGAATAAAATGCAAATATAATCTTATATTATCGCCGTGCGTAGCCATTATGACGCCATCAGCACGTTAGCCTCACGCCAGCAAAAATATTCACATATAATTTCTTTCTGTTTTAATTCAATTTTTTTTATTCTAGTTTTCCGGTGAGAAAAACTTCAACTACTTCATAGATAGAAAATATAGTTGTGGTTGTCTTGTGATCACTTATCTGCATCGCTTTTATCTCATTTTATCTAAATAAATGTTATTTGCGTAATTGTTTTTGTAATTTTTTCGTTTGATTTTTCCAACTTGGTGCGGCATAGTTTGGTTTTCTTTTCCATAGATAATATGTCGTTTTGTGTTATTAATTTGGATGATGCAGATTTATTTCCACATTCATCCTTTTCAGTTTTAACCAAACAAAGTTTGTGTTATTTTTAATGTAATTTACCAATTTGGATGAATACCTTATTTTTAGTTAAGAAAAGTTCTAGTTGCATGCCATCAGAATTATCTGTGATGTTATATATATCTTTATCAAAAAACGTTATCGTAGTCTCCTAGTTGATAAAAGGGTTTTAAACATTTTAAATTAAATTATTTATTTGGTATATAATCAAATTTGCAGCTAAAGTATTTATTTTAGTTACTAAGCTTCTCATCAGTATCCTTTTTTAGCTCCTCTAAAAGAAATCATTTCCGTTTAAAAATATCCATTTTCCGCTTGAGCTTCAGCAGCCGTGCATTCTAACCCTTCTTTTAAATTCATTAGATGGCGCATCCTTGCTTCGCACGAGTTAAAAATAAGCACAATAAATTAAAAGTATGTTCAATATAATCTAATTGAATCTTCATTACAATAATAATAACATCACATGAGTAGTAATAATAATATGAGTAATAACTTCATTACAACACCACAAAGCTTTGCATCTGACTATTTTTTTTGGTTACACTCCCCTATGACTATGAGCCAGAGTACGTAATAATAAAACAAACTATATAAACAGATAAAACTATACAGTGTCAATTGTTAACAACAAGTATATGTATTTTATTAAGGGTTTTGCTATCCTTTCTTTTAAATTGATGTGTACCTGGACTAACAATGAATTGATTCTATTGATAAGAGATTTGGGTCTTTTAAGTATGTGAAAAAGAGTTTGATTCCTAATTCATGCGTTTGGAAGAGAAGAACCCACAAAATTTTCGGCGGAGATTAGTCACAGTTAAATAGCAGTGAAAACTTCGTATTGTTATCATGAAAACCCAAAAATATAAATCATATGTATGTGAGATTGTCATTCTGATTGTTATAACGTTATCAAAGATGTTTGTCAAATGTCCCCGTAATCTTAACTTAATTGGTAAAAAAACCCCGGATACCCCGATTATCACTTTAAAGGTGAGAAAAAAACTTGTCCAATGCAGGATTTTTCAACTAAACTGTTCAGCAGCTACTTTTTAGTTCATTCATTAATTTCTACAAAATGGAGTTAATCATGTAAGGTCTAGTTAAACCACCAGATAAAGGAAAAAAAAATAACACACATTGTGGGTAAATTTTCTAAACGGTTAGAGAAACTATACATGCTTTCGATATTGGCCACATTGGTCCACATACTTTTGGGATACAGAATAGGAAGTTAATCACAAATATTCTGCAATTAATTCAAGAGATGATGACAATATTATAAGGTTGGTGATCTGCGGAAATTTTTGTAAAGAAAAAAAAAAAGGTGGTTGTTTGTGGGTTAGTTTGAGTTTTAGGAAGTTAAATAAGAAAAGGCATGTGAAAAAGGCAATAAGCTTTTTTGATGCAAAAGTCAAATAGGCCTCATTCATCCATCATAATAATGATATCTTCCCAGCCGATGCAGAGGAATATGATAGATTTGCACCAAAGATTTTTTTTGCTAGAGATTTGCACCAAGATTTATCATCATTGTCATGTGATATTTTTTTCTCTTTTACACATTGTGCCCCAAAAGAGATCATCTTTACAATAAAATGAAATGATATAAAAGTAACCCTACAAAGTGAATAATTACCCGCTCTCTTTTTCACTTTTTTTTAAATCAATGGTGAATTGATGAATGATAATTTTCATTTGTATATTTTTTTTAATTATGTATCTCCTTTTCTATTATTGTGCACTCAACACAGGTTTCACTTTTACCCATGTTATAATTATTATCTCTACAGTGATGGGGGCTTTTGCATGTAAGTTTCATACATTTTTAAGTTAAGGGCATAAAGAGTAGAAAGAGAGCAACACCACTTGGTTAACAATTTGTCTTGTATTGTTGACTTTCATGCTACAGTGAAATTCCACTAACTATGAAGAACATAGAATTTCAAAATATTTATAGAACAAACATAAAGAATTTGTATTAAATCAATCAAATATATCATAAGAAAAAAATGAAATGTTAATTTGTGCCCTTAATGAATCAAATATAGAAATGATTTATTGAAAGATGTGCATTATATTTAATTTTTAACTTTTTAATGAGTTGAATGCACACAATTTTAGAGAATATTTCTTCTTTTAGGTTTCTTAACATGTGCCCTAAGGGCACAAGTTAACCATACTCTAAGAAAAATGCTAACTATTGCACTTAAAATGCAAATTAAGGTATAAGTTAAAGGAGGCATATACTAACCCCTACAAATCCATTTCATAAAATTGAATTAGATTCATCTAAAAATTAAACGTAATATCATATTGAAGTTTATCCAAAATTCATTTATCGGTTCTATTATCGGATCACTCAGATAACATTGTGAGAGCCCACATTGAAGTAATATTACGGAATAATTTTCTTTTTTTGCCAAGCTTTTTAATTTGTCACATACTCATAATTTATTTATTTTTCGATATATATGTGTATCGACTAGCTAGTTAGTGTGTATCAAAATTAAATGAATAGACTCAAATGATTAATAAATTTTAATTAAAAATAATTGTTTGAAAATTCGCATTCAAATTCTAACTATAACAATTATTAGTAGGACTTTACATATTTTCTGACCAAACTCTGATTTAAAAGAGTCCTTCTCCTCAAAACCACTAGAGGAATAATAACAAAATAAAATAAAATATTATGAGTGCAAGAAATATTAGAAATTATTAAAATATATCCTTTAAAGAAAGGCAAAGAAATGGAAAAGGGAAAGTTGGTTGAGCGACGTTATAACACATACTAGCTAGCTACAAGTTAATGGTGTAACCTCAACCAAAGTTCAAAAACTAACTCTCTCACTTGTTTCTGAAAAGAGAACTCTGTAGGTACCACTTCTCCAACTTTAGGTTGTAGATCTAGAGAGTTGGGTAGAGATTATAGATTGAATTGCTAAGGTTATATTTAGAGAGGGAGAAGAGATTATATATATATAATCATTAATAGTTATGTCAACAACAAATATTGTTAATCACCATAGCTTGTTTGATCAAGAACAAGATCATGAGATCCCTATGCAAATGGGGTTCAATATTCCTTTCCCTCCAAACATGACCTTACCTCCTTTGGATAATTGCCATCATCAATCTTTGAAAGGTATCAGTGCAATAACCACTTCATCACTTTCTCCTGAAGCTGCAAATTTTGCTGAAACCCTCCTTGCAACATCTGTTCAAAAGCCACGAGAGTTTGAAGATCATCTCACTTCTAGTTTTGGAGGAGGAGGCCAACTCCTTTCGTTGAACAGATCCAAAGTGAATTCATGGTGAGATAGTACTACCTTAAATTTTCAAATATTCCATCATGCATGTGAACCTATAGCCACTTAATCTTTATTAAATATAGATACTAGTTTGGTATGAGTTATGATGTCAAAGATATGTTATATATGTAGGAATTCTAGAGTTTAATCTGCTACATATTAACAAATCTTCTGCCACTTACAAATTAATCACCAACAAATTGCCTATAATATAATATAGGCAAATTTAAATCATATTTGCTTATATTTGAAACAATTTATTTATTATTTTTGTAAAAATAAATTGTAAAGAGAGTTAAATTTTCTGGTTGGATATGATTGAATTTAGGGCATGGGGAGAAGTAACTGGTAGCTTGATTGGAAAAAGAAGTAATGGAGGAGATGATGAACATCATCATAATCAACTAGGGGTTTCTGCCATAAAGATGAAGAAAATGAAGGGAAGAAGGAAGGTGAGGGAGCCTAGGTTTTGCTTCAAGACTATGAGCGACGTGGATGTGTTGGATGATGGTTACAAGTGGAGGAAGTACGGACAGAAAGTGGTCAAGAACACACAGCATCCAAGGTAGTATTCATTATCTCCACTTCAAATTTTCTCTCTTTTTAATTATTTGTTTGTCTTTATGCTCTCTCTTCATCCTCTTCTCATTATTGTTTATTACAATTTTATATTTGGCTTACTGATGATTTTGGTGCTTAAGAGGGACATCACTAATAATCATTGAGGATAGTAAAACTAGATTTCACTTTATGTCTTCTGGGAAAAAATAACTTTTTTTGTAAGAGTTGAAAACTAGGACTCTCAAAATGTCAATATGCATGTTACAATGTGGAAAGTTAGGAGTCTCATGTTAATTTGGTATATAGTATTTAGTTTAGCAGCTTATATATTATAGTATAACTGCAAGTTTGCTTGACGACACCCAAAATTTTAAGATTTATTTTATAAATCAACACACTTTTATTATTCAACACAAACATTTGCATGACATGTATTTTGGGTCATGAGAAGAGCTTAGGGGATGAATTATGAGTGTGAGTCTATCCACTCATCTCGATATGCTCCCCTCAAATGAAAACTTATCAAATTACACTTTCACGATGTTGACTCATAACATCAACGTTATTTCTCAACATTCACTAACTCACTTGTCACACCAACAATATGACGCTTCTTACTCGCACTCGAAATTTACTCTAACATTTGCTTGGATTTGTGGGAGCTAATAAAAGTTTGGGGATCTTCACTAATACTGAACTGAATGATGAATCACTATAGTAAAACATGATAGAAAACTTTGAAGACAATGATTAAATGAATATATATTTTAACTACCCTTTCTCCTAGTAATGATGGTTTTTACTTTACCGGTTTTCTATTTATGCTGTACAACTGTTTAGCTCCCATTTTCTTTATCCTTAATGCCTTCCTATATAACTTCAATTACACAGTATATGTACCTTTGCAACAAAAAAAAAGTACTATATATAATATGTCTTATGATGTGTTTTGGGTACATTGTCTTTGTAGAAGCTACTACCGTTGCACACAAGATAATTGTCGAGTAAAGAAACGTGTGGAGCGGTTGGCTGAGGATCCAAGAATGGTGATAACCACATATGAAGGAAGACATGCTCACTCTCCATCAAATGAACTTGAAGAATCACAAACTCAATCTGAACTTACTAATTTCTTCTGGTAGCTAGCTACTACAACACACCAACATATATTTCTATCTTGGAGGTGTGTGTTATTATGTAGAGATATATTAAGACTGAATAATTAAGTGGTGTGGAGAGAAATGAGTAAAAATTGACAGTCTATTATCTATACCTATTCTAGGAAATCATGCATGTTTTGATTCATTGTCAATTTTCACTCCTTTCTATCCCCTCCTCCCATTTTCAACCTTTCACTAATTACAGGACTAAATTATGCGTTTTTTACTTTTAGAACAAGTCTTCGACTCAATTACATATTATTTGTAAGTTCCCTTAAAAAAACAATAATGCTATGTTGACACACTTTTTTTCTCCTACCTCTATTATACATCTCATGTAAAATGACATTTTAGTAATTTCATCCTATGTGAAAGAGAATGTTATGTAGGATGGTGAGGGCCACATGTCACATTTGTATGTGGTGGTAGAAGAGGTGTGTACCAAAGATGGTGGTCAACTTATCATCACTCAAAAAAAAATATTAAATATTGACTTGAGATCTTGGAGTACGTTTATCCTCAAGGTCTCAGGTTCAATTTTTCTCATGTCAATTTAAGTAGACTAATTTTACATTTAAAATAAAAAAATATAAGTTGCATATCGGGCGTCAGCTTAATTTGTAACTTCTCCCTAATTTGTAACTTCTCCCCCAAAGTAATATCAATATTTGAACAAGATGATGACAACTTGTGCTTATCACAATGGAACTAAACATAGACACCTCTCTAGAATGTCATGTCATGTTTTGGACAATACATGCATCTTAAACAACCATGCTTATTTGGACACGTCTTGAATATACTTATATGTGTTGGAAATAATATGTCTAGATATATTTAATAGATTATATGAAAATCATTTATATTTGAAATTATGTTTAAAATATTTTTAGAATTTATTTCTTATTTAAAGATATGATTTAGAAATATGTTTTTGTATTAAATTTAGCTCTATATATAGAAAAATGAATAAAAATTTAAAATGAATTGTTTTCCACATATCATCTCATATATTTCCACAACTTCAAACACAAAAACTAAAGACTATGCAACAAAAGAAAAAGGATAGGTGGCGCTTCCCTGGATGGAAGAAAGGTACACGTGAAAGAACTAAACAATGGAGACAAAGAGAACGAACAATGACATGCCCAATACAAAGACACAAGCGTTAAAATAACAAAATGGCGCTCACAAAAACAAAGGGAAGTTTATACAAATTCGATTTGATTACACGACCAAACATAAATCAAAGGTTAGGTCATGACTTAACATGACCTAACATAAATCAGAGCAACAAGTGTTACACCAAATGTTAAGAACACACACAAACGTTTATAACTTAGGCCTAAGAGGCTTGAGTTAAACACATCGGTTTATAACTCAGGACAATTTTCAGAAACGAAGTTTCATGTATGAGCAGAATTTGTTTTTTCGAAGAATTTATTTAACTGTTAGACCCGTTAGATATAATTTAACTAAGGGGCTTGTGTAAGGGTTAAAAAAATTAGAAACACAAAAAACTTCATCAATTTGACAGCTCTTAAAGTGTCTAATTGATCAAGAGAATTAGGTGAAGAAGTGGAGCATAACATATCTTGTATATATAGGTAGTGATAGTACTGAAAGAATTTTTACGAAGACATCGTGAATTAAATCTGTTGTCTCTATTGATATATGAATCTTATCGGTTGTCTCGATTGATTGCAAGTGAGGGAATACAAATTGAGTGCTCTTATATGGACGTAAGATTGGGTAGTTTACAAGGTGTATAAGAAGAAGAACAAGGAGGAGAACACGTTCTTTTTTGTTCTTCAATTATAATTAGATTTGCATAAACAAAAGTGTGTCTTACATCAATAGCAATACAAGCTAAAATACAAATGGTTTTTACTTTTCCCATCCTATGCTATTCACATGTGTCTGTCGCGCCATTTTTCGGAGATCAAGGCTATTTGATTAGCGTTTGACTCACTATTTTATTTCACGACTGAACATTTAATTTTAAGAGAAAAGGGGAAAA
>Ga0315915_1007258_pt1 | contig 13301 bp, 8 predicted proteins | sample MpolbnodulesMG_FD_207738 | JGI IMG/M metagenome (GOLD analysis project Ga0315915, IMG submission 207738) | Medicago polymorpha root nodule microbial communities from Los Angeles, California, United States - branched nodules | ecosystem: Host-associated > Plants > Roots > Nodule | place: USA... | reverse complement strand
CACCGTCATCATCACCGTACCGGAATGCCAAAACCATTTTGCTGTGGAAATGGTTTCTGTGAGTCGTACTCCAAAACCATTTTGTTGTGGAAATGGTTTCCAGAATCTTCAATCTCATCATCAACACTGTCGTTCATCATCATCACCGTACCGGAATGCCAAACCATTTTGCTGTGGAAATGGTTTCCAGAATCTTCAATCTCATCATCAACACCGTCGTTCATCATCACCGTACCGGAATGCCAAAACCATTTTGTTGTGGAAAACCATTAGATGTACTTAATTGTTTCCAGTAGTTGTACTCCAAAACCATTAGATGTACTTAATGGTTTCCAGCAGTTTCCCAACCATAAATCCCCTAACATCACAAAGATTTTGAATCCAGTAACAACTTCAGATCTGAAACCGTGAAAACAAACAGTGATGAAACAGTAACATATAGGAATCAACACAGTGCCACTTGATCGAAGAAGAAGAAGAAAACGCGAGGGAAGAAGAGGAGCGAACCAGTTTTAATCTTTAGATCTACTCCTTCTCGTTGTGTTTTTGCGCGACCCGAGTTCGGATTTGGCTTTAAAACGAAAATAGAGGTTGAAAAATGACTTTAGTTTTTAAAATAGGTGAGTTTGGTTCTCCGGCACGGCGCCGCCGCCGCTTCTGGCCGGCGACTACCGCGCCGGAATCATCATGTGTGGCCGGAAGAGATGAAGACTCATTTGAATTGTAGAGAGAGAGAGAGGGAGGGCTTTATGTTTTAGTGAGAGAAATGTTTGAAGCAAATGAAGTTTGATTTGGTGTAGTTTGAGAAGTGTAGGATTATTACACGTGTACACTAGATCTGATGGTTGTGAAGTGTTTATGCACGGTGCATAAGGATTTCCTTATGCACCATAACTTTTGCCCTTTTTAGATACATTAATTATTCAATGTATCAAAGTGAAATTTTGTTTATAATAGTTACCGGAAGGAGTATATTTCAGTGTGTGTTTGTGTAGATGAAGATGTGTTTAGATATACAAATTAATTAGTTGCTTATTCAATGAACACTTGTCACATTATAACTTATGTGCAGTTGTTTGTACGATCAAACAAGGAAAATGCTAGTTTGTGTCATAAGAATACAAATAAAGATTTAAAAATAGAATTAAAAATTAAATGTTGCATTGAAAAGATAATTTTTTAAACTTTTAAGATTATGAATGCAACAATTTCCAAGATTAAATTTCTATATTAATCAAGGACCCATTACAAGGTGTTTTAAACAAAATTAAATTTCTATATTAAATTTTCAAGATTACAAGGTGTTTCCTAGGGTATAAATTAATCAATGGCACACAAAAGAGGAATGCTAGCAACACACATTTTAACACACACTTTTCAACACACTCTCTTTAATTGGTTAAAATTCACATGGGTTCCACCAAATCATGTGGGTCCCATATAAATTTGGTGGGTCACATGTGAATTTTAACTAATGTGTGTTGCTAGCATTTCTCCGCACAAAAATATACAAGAAACACAATATAAAAAAAATGTGGTAAAGATATTAACCTTTGAAAGCCAGTGAAGGCTGTAAGAGGAATGAATGAAATGCAAACTTTGATCAGGAAAAACTCTACTATAGAAAGAACCAGGAACCCCAAAGAAGTAACAAGGACCCATTTTAGTTTTGATTTCATCTTGCAATTTCTCTTTAAAATTGTCAAGTGACTTAAATATATTGTTGAAGTCATTTCCTGAAACATCATTAAAAAATATCTTGTACTCGGGAGATGAATGGTTCAATTGTTGGCAAAGCTTCTCCACAACCATGATAATGTCTGATACCACAAACAAAGTGTTTGGTCCAGAAGAACAACCTAAATCTGCAATTGCAAGGCTTTTGAAAAGTGTGTTGGAGTAGAGGCTTGTTATGGCTTCATCTCTTAATGGCTTTGTTAAAGAAACTGCATTTCCCTACAACATAAAAAAGAAAATATTTAAAATCACTTGGAAAAAAAAATTATTGAGAACTTTTTTGCAGGAAAACTATGAATTAAAATAACACTAAATACCTTTCTTTGTCTCTTAAAATCACTTTTAATCTTGATTTTAATAAAAAAAAACTTCATATTTTTTTTTCTTTGGAAACTTTCCTATCTGATTAAATAATATTTAAAGTTCTAAATACAAAATTTTAATCAATATTTTTAGTTTATGCATAATTTTGGTGTATTTAACTACAATATGCACAAAAAATAAAATAAAAATGTTAAAAATGATTTATGAGCAACCGAAAAGGTAGTTAATGTTATTTTATTTCATTCTTAGTTTTTCTTTTGAGAAATTTCAAAGAATATAATAACTAATTGAATTTTAGTTTATTTTTTAAAACAATATTACCATTTTAAAACCATCAAATATGCAACGTGACATCGTAGAATATGCTATTTTTTAAAATAAAAAGTTCTTAATAATATTGTCGTGGGATCAAGTATTATGAACACAATAGTCACTAGTAGATGCTATAGACAATCTCAATATTTAACAAGCAAATGATAATTATATTAATAAAAAATTAAACTTTAGATTCAATACCAAAAATCCCAAATCCAATTTCTCCCATATGGATTCAAAGGAGCGTGTATTTCATTTCATAACGAGAATAGATGGCTCAAGGTATCCATTGAAGGAACTTCAACATCCATGGCAAAAGAACTATCTTTAATGATATGGAGCTATGTGTCTTCATCTTCCAAAAAATTATACCATACGTCAAAAATAAAATCCCTTACACACACACACACACATACCTGGTGAAATGAGTTTTTTGCATAACTTGTTTCTCCATCACCTCCATTCATGTGCACTACCTGCCCCAGGTCCATTTTTGTTTCTTTTAGCTTTTTATTTTTTCCTCTCTAGGTCTTTTGATAGTGTTCTTGTGTGTTTAATAACAGGTCAAACAACAAACACATATATAGATGTCATGTTATAATTAAGGATACCGTGATCACTAAAAATTGAACTATACTAAAATAGTACCTACCATTGACTTCAAAATAAATAATGTCATAATCACAGGTCATACCCCAGCAAATGTCAATTAAAATTTGGACACCCTTAATTTTAAACTCTTGATCAAGATATTCTGTCACCTCACATGCTTTTATTGTCTTTTTCCTTTTTTCGTTGACGAAAACTAACTTTTCTAATCCAATTGTTCTCTCCCACCTCAGATGCTTTTATAGGCTTTTGTCTCTTATGTTGCTTCAATTCATTATTTCATACTATCTTAGCTTATCTTTTAGCACTTCTATACAATTTGCTCATTTACTTTATTAATGGATTTTTTTTTAAAAATATTTCTTGTTAGTTTATCGTTGCTTTTGTATTCAGTACTCATATGAAAAAAAAAACAATGTTACTAAAGAAATAGCATACATTCTCTAAAAAAAAAAAAATAGCATACATCGTTCTATAACCTACTTGAGTTGAACTCATTTACGAAGCAACAATACCGGAATAGATCTGAGTCCGAGTTAATGCTTTTCGTTACTGCCCAATGCCGAATTGAACTTAAGGAATAAATCACTACTAACCTTTAGGTTTTAAAAATAGTGATGACAAGAGATTAGGGTCATGTGTTTGATAAAAGAGACAACGAACCAAGAAATCGGTCTTCGTATACTTTGCTAAATTGTTGTCAGCATAACCACCAGCGGATCTTGTCCAAAATATCCGAAGAGAACTAAGATATTACAATTGAAATTCATTAAAGTCGTATAATCAATTTTATTGGAAGTTTTCCTCTTAAAAAATGCACCAATTTTCTTATGTGTAACAAATGTATATTGATCCTAAAAAAAATAATACACAAATCAATTACTAATAACATAAAGCGGCAATCGATGCACAAAAACTTTGACAACCTGAACGATACTCTATTCAACACATAAAGAAACTCAATTGAATATTGTCTTTCAACTTGGTACCTACTGAACACCATTAAACTCTGTCCAACATCTCCAGTACAAAATCTTATTAAATTGTTAACTGACTTAATAAAAAGAGACATATATAATGTAGGGTTAATTAAGTAAATTGTCTCTATTAATATAAAAAATTGTTTCAAATCCTATAAAAAAAAAATCTCAGATTTTAGTTCTTGTAACATTTTCCCTTAACATTTTAATGACAAAAAATGCAGTCAAATGTGTCTTTTACAAGGACTAAAAACAACGGTGAAATTTTTTAAAGGGACTAAAAATTCTAACGGAAAATTTTATAAGAACTAAAAAGAATGTAGGTTTTTTGTAGAGATTAAAAATGAAATTCTAAATATTTATAAGGATCATTAACTTAATTAGCCCTATAATGTATACCTAAAATCCACATAACAAATGAAACACAAATAACTAGGAGAGTATTACTTTTCCCACCCTATAGAATTCTCGCGCACCTTGCGTTTTTTCCAAAAATGTCCTTGAGGTTTTCGGATTTCATAATCCGGAATGATGTTTTCCTTTGTTATAGGGTGAAAAATGGAGTTACGGATTTTTCCGGATTTTGTAAACCGGAAACTTCAAAAATAGGGCGCGTTACATGATGTTTCCGGATTACATAATTCGGAAACCCCCTAAACACCCTTTTGCAAGGTAAAACAGTTCAGATTATATAATCTGAACTGTATCAGCACAAATCATAAACATGTTTGTAACATGTATAGCCATTTTAGGGACAATATTAATCTTCCTAACTCTTATCCTTTTGTTTTGGGTCATTGTTACATGTTCTTAGTCAATAATCGGGTTTTCAGGCTACTTGATCGGATTGCTCTGAAACTTCCCCAAAAAATTAGAAAAAATTCAAGGACCATGACACCCATAGAAGAAACTTCTTATGGTACTCCGCCCCTCAAAATCCAAAATTCCATCGTTTAGACCCATTTTTCATTTTTTTTAATTATTCATATTCTCAGAAAAATCCGAAAAAATTTGCACTAGTTTTATTTGATTTTTATAATTTTTTGGTGGTATTTTTATATTTTTATGATTTTATTTGATAGGTTTTTAGCATTTTTTACTGAGTTTTTTGTTGTTTTTAAAAAACAAAACTCAAAACTGCTGAAACATGAGAGAGTCTGATGACTGATTATACATAAGAATTGTCCGAATTATAAAATCCAAAATAGTAAACATGAATCCGAATTTTAAAATCCGGACTGCACAAAGGAATTTTTGAAAAAAATGTAGAGTGCACGAGAATCTTATAGGGTGAAAAAAGTAATACTCTAACTATGAGCCCTTTAGTGCCATCCATAAATTACTACAATTTAGGTAGATATTTTTCAAGATGGCCAAGAGGGGGTGAGGGTGAGGGACGAATGTGGGGGATGCTAGACGGAGAGAGTATGAAAGTGACCTAAAATTTGGGATGTTTCAGTAATTTTTATATAAAACAAAATTATTATTTTTTAAATAGGGGTGCCATGACATCAATGTGTCATCAAAGAGAACCGCCACTGAGTAAACCAATTGTTATGGTTAGAAGAGAGGGGATTGGAACAATTATACCACTTTAGTCTGTGTTTTGTTCTGCACCGGTGAGAATTGAGTTTGATATGATTAAGTTTAAACTTTAGCAAAAGTAATATTTAAGTGTTGAATGTAATTGATTTATGTTTGAATACAATAATTTAAAATTAATTCTTATCAATTTATGTTGTTTGGGTAGTTTGAATCAAAATTGTTTTTAAAAGTATAATTATCAAAATGAGTTTTAATTGTATTTCAAACTATATTAATATTTTGTTTTAGATAATTATTTAAATTTATTTTATGTTATCAATTTAAATTCTGTATAGATTATACAAACTTGTAAAATAAAATACATGACTTTTTTTTACCAATTAAAATAAATACGTAGCATGATTGAACAAGTAAAAAAAATATATAAGGGACATAGCATTTTTTTCCAATTAAAATAAATACATATGACTTGATTCAATTGTCCCTCATAGTTGATATTTATCACCTCTCTTCCAAAACGAAACTTCGTGAATGAAAAACACTAGGCAATTTTTTTGCTACGTGGAAGCTTGGAGTTGAAGCAACATTAAATTTTGTTATCTGTTGATCAACAATGTGGTTTCTTTAGAATTCCAACCTTCCAAAGCTAAATTATTTTGTATTTGAAAAACAAGATTAGGAGAATATAGAGTTCCAACAAAGCTTTTTTGCAACCAAACCAAATTATCCTTTAATTTCATTCCTCCATCTCCAAGGTTAGTTCTTGGGGTCACATTCATTTTTGTAATGGTTTTTTCAAATTTGGGGATATGTTGCAAATCTTGAATAAAAATGTATTTTATGAAACAAGTAGATTTTTTTAATTTGTTTGAGACTCGATATTATGACTAAAGCACACGAGCAGAATCAAACACAAAAAATTGACCCATCAAATTAAAAGATGTTTGATGAATAAGGTCAGGGTGCTCCAAAGAAATAAAGATGAGATTTTTGGCCAAAAACAAATTAGGGCAATTGAAAAGAAAAATTAAGTGATTCGTCTTCATAATTCATATCATATCATTGGGGAAAATATTTAGAAAACATCATCAATGATGTAGGCATCAATTATGTTACCGTGAATTTAAGAATTAAGACATACACTATTGGCCTGTCTTTATTAGGCCTCAACTCTTTGATTTTTTCACCGATGACATCTATCACAGACGACACCATGTTCACGTCATAGTCTTACTCAAAGAGCACATGCGTACGCACGCACATGCGCACATGCATGTGTGTTTTATGGACACACCTAATGTGGAACATTTGCAGCGGATTTTGTTTCCACACTTAAATATTACTTTTGCTCATGTTTTTGACACGGAAAAATTATTATTATTTTTAAATGTATTTAGCGAATTGACATGTGGTCGGTAGTAGAAGATTTGCTATTCACGGGATATGGCTTCCAAATATTAGAAACCTCATCCAAGTAGATGCTCCACCAACATTAAAAAAGTGAGAGAATTAACCTCAGAAATATAGCATGGTTCGGTTAAACTTTAATTTCTCGCCATGATGATCAAGTTAAAAGCAACAGTTAACTAAAAATAGATATATGCGTCCACAAACATAAAAAAAAAAATTTGTTTTACATAAGTTTTTCTAGTTTCCTTGGTTTTTTTTCCCTATTCTGTCTATTATACTCAACATATTATTTTATTTCATCAGATTTCTACAACAACAGATGTTGAACTCCCTACTTCATGAGCCATTAGGGGATGTGTCATGTGTATGTGATGAGATTTGAGCAATACGATAATTTTGCTTATTTTAGCAAAGTTCAACATTTCTGTTTCAATATTTGATGAGATTTGATATTAATACCCTTACTTCACCTACATCATGCAATACGATAATTTTGCTAGTATCAATTTTTTCATGACCCCTAATGTGATGATCACGTGCATACGATCTTCCTCGGACATGCATTTCTAACAATACGATAATTTTGCCAGTATCAATTTTTTCATGACCCCTAATGTGAAGATCACGTGCATACGATCTTCCTCGGACATACATTTCTAACACTAGGCAATTTTAAAAAGCATAACCAAAATTGGACAATATTTTTGACTATCTAGAAAAAAAGCACAAAACGTAAAGAAAAGTATAATTTAACAAGCATAAATAATTGAAATAAGGGTCATGTTAACTTGTGTCCTTAGGGCATGTTAAGCAACTAATTAAAAAAAGCAATTTTGCATTAAAAAACATAATATGTTAACTTTTAAGAAGTCGAACATATGACTTTTGATATGTATATTTGTATAATAAGTTTCTTAACATGTGCCCTTGAAGGCTCAAGTTAGCATTTGCCTTAAAATAAACTTGTATTCATTATTTGTATTTTTTTTTATACAATGCATCATTTAGAATATTGTCATGGCTTCCATAATATAAAAGGTTTACAATTTCCAATTGAAGGGCAAGACTTGTAATTGTTTCCCGATTGATCCAAACATAGCCTTATTTCAACTAACTCATTTGTACAATAAAGTTTTGGGTCCAAACCAAAACTGTGCTTTCTTAGGGCATCAATAATTTTTTGTTGAGGATGACGGACATTAGGGCTTGGAAAAATACCTTCTTGTCTAAGAATATCAAAAACATCCTTTTTACTCCAAATGTTTTGTGCCAGCTCAAAGTAACGTGTTTGGTTAAAATGTTATATGAGCGGCTCCCGTGTTTTCTCTACTCGTACTGCCAAAAAAATTATTTCGTGGTCCCTTTAGATTTGGTCAAGAATGATCAAAGTTTCTCTTCAATGTTCTATTATTTTGATGAAAATAAAATAATGACAATAACAATGATATTTTTGGGCAAAAACAAATTAGGGTAATTGAAAAAAAAAATTAAGTGATTCGTCTTCATAATTCATATCATTGGGGAAAATATTTAGAAAACATCAATGATGTAGACATAAATTATGTTACCATGAATTTAAGAATTAAGACATGCACTAATGGTTTGTCTTTATTAGGCATCAACTCTTTAATTTTTAACACAGGTGACATCTATCACACACGAGCACCATGTCCACGTCATAGTCGTAGTCGCAGTGCACATGCGTACGCGCGTGTTTTATGGACACACACCTCATGTGGAACATTTGCAGCGAATTTTGTTTCCACGCGTAAATATTACTTTTGCTGAGGTTTTTCACACTGAAGAATTATTATTATTATTTTGGGTTAATAGTGTTTTATCCCCTTTTAGTATACACCATGTCCGATTTTCCCCTTGTAAAAATTTTATTTGGATTTCGTCCTTGTAATTTTTTTTTCTTTCAAAATAAACCTCTGACCCATATGACTCAGCAGATTTGCTGAGTTGGCGTTGACATGGATTTTTTTTTTCATTTTTCATTTGCCACATGTGTAATTCATTTACACATCATATTTAATAAAAAAAGTAAAAAAAAAAAAAATCTGAAAATTCATTTTCAAAAATTAAAAAATCGAAAAAATTAGAATAAAATTCAGATTTTATTTCAAAAAAAAAATCTGGAATTTAATTTTCAAAATAAAAAAAATAGAAAATATATTTCGAAAATTGGAAAAATAAAAGTTTTTATTTTCTAAAAAAACAAAAATAAATTGTAAAAAAATAAAATATTCTGGAAAATAAAATAAATTTTTTCTAAAAAAAGAAAAATTCTGGAAAATAAAATGTTTTAAAAAAACCTTTTTAAAATAAAAATCGAAAAAAGTTCAGATATTTTAAATGTTTTTTAATTTCAGATTTTTTTTTTGTTTTTCAATTGCAGGTTTTTTTAAAAAAAATTCTGGAAATTTTTCGAAATAAAAACTTGTTTTATTTTCCAGAGTTTTTCTTTTTTTAGAAAAACAAAAAATAATTTTGGTTTTTTTAGAAAAATAAAAACTTATCTTATTTTTCAGAATTTTAGTTTTGTAGAAGAAATAAAAATCTGAATAAAAACTTTTGTTTTACTAATTTTTGTTGTTTTTTATATTGAAAAATTAAATTCAAGAATTTTATTTTTTTAGAAATAAAATCTGATTTTTGTCGATTTTTTTTTAATTTTCAAAACTGAATTTTCAGATTTTTAAATTATTTTTTTATTAAATATGATGTGTAAATGAATTACGCACGTGGTAAATAAAAATAATGAAAAAAAATATCCATGTCAGCGAATCTGCTGAGTCATATGGGTTAGGAGGTTATTTTGGAAAAAAAAATTACAAGGATGGAATCCAAACTAAAAATTTTAGAGGAAGAAACCGAAAATGACATGTATTAAAACACCGTTAACCTTATTATTTTTTAAATGTATTCAGCGGATTGACGTGTGGTCGGTAGCAGAAGGTATGCTATTCAGGGGATATGGCTTCCAAACATTACATACCCTCATCTAAGTAGCTGCTCCACCAGCATTAAAAAAGTGAGAGAATTAACCTCTGAAATCTAGCATGGTTCAGTTAAACTTTCTCCTATTCATTATATGGCACTTTAAGAGATGCCAGGAACCAATAGTACGTTAATAGTTATCGTTAAAACACTATACTACCTCGTAAAGCAACTGTTAACAAACTTAAAATAGATATATGCGTTCGTAAACATAATAAAAAAAATATTGTTTTACATAAAGCTTTTCTAGTTTCCTTAGTTTTTCTCCTAATCATTTTTTTTGAATGGTTCTCCTATTCATTCTACTAGATCGTCTACCCGTGCTGCCGCACGGGTCATATACATTGAAAATAGAAATTCACATCAAGTAGTTGATTGTCTAATTACTTGTCTCCATTAAAACTCGAAAGAAATTCTTTTGGCAAAAGGTATTTTAGAGATAACAATGGTATATTTGAAGTATGATATTTTTTTGCCATTTGAAAATTTATTTATATGATAAACATATAAATCCTGGTTAGTTGAAGGGATTCATAAGCCTAGCTCAGTTTGGATCTTGCAAATATGTGTTTTGAGTTTTAAGTTGTGCTTGCATTCTCATCTACATATAAAAAAAGATTAAAAAAATTCACAAGAATACGCTCGCAATAATTCTCTCAGAAGCTGAGATTTGGAATTGTGAAATTTAACTATAATTTTTGAGGGAAAAAGATTGTATTACACTACTAAATGAAAAAGATTGTATCACACTACTTAATGAAATGAGCTGAACAAAGGCCACCTAAATAACACTTCATGTACTAAGAGACAACATCTTCAAGAAGCCTCGAGAAAATAGTATCACATGCCACACACCAAAGATCAAAACGAACAAAAGTAGCTGCAATATTCTAAAGAAAATCTATAGATATCAAATAACAAAATAGATACTGCAATGCCAATCATAAAACCTTCGCTCCAACTCCACCAAAATCAGTATACTTCAAAAAAAAAACAGTCACCTGTCAGATCTAGAAAAAAAAACACCTATAAATACCATTTTAAATCACCTATCACATGATTATATCTAACTCAAATAGTATGAATGCAACACAATCTACAATCAAAATATTGGATATTTTAGATTGTGCTTCATGTTCCTCCTTAAACATATAGCTTCAACCATGTCAATGATATTCTCTAACTGTTAAAATTGCCATAGTTATGCTATTAATTAACTAACAAAATGATAGATTATGCAAAAGATTCAATGATGAGTTCCACGTATTCAAGCAAACATATATATGATCTTTCCCGTTATATGCTTCTTTAGATGAGTGGTCAGTCAACCTCATTTCTCGTGGTCATTGTTAGTATATATATAATAGAATAGTTGTATCATAAATTAGTAGTAGAATAAAGCAAGAGCAAGTGCTAAATAAGCATAGCCAGTGAAGTGATATTACAAAAGTATACTCTACCAGAAAACACACTGAGGTCCAAAATAATTACAAAAATGAAATAAAAAATTACACCAATCATTATGACTATCAAAACTGTTATTACTCATAATTGTATTTACCTGAAAAGACATCAGCTGCAAAATTCCAAAGCATTTGAGTAACCATTAGTAAATGTGATAAATTGAAACCAACATTCCTGCTAAATCAACATTCCTTCATGCAGTTTTTCAATCAAACCAATGTGCTTGCAGAAACTACGGCGACCAAACAAATTCCTACGCTTGTGTATTGAAATAAGCTACAAAAATCCCCCACAACAGCCATAGATGTTGAATGGATATCATATAGCATAAGAAACAAAAGGAAATAAGACCGAGAGAACATCAGAAACCACCCCTAAGAAAACATACCAAACCCAATAACACTAAAGAGCTAAATCACAACCATCTAAATTGATAAACCAGCATGAGACATTTACAAACAGCCAGCAAAAACAGGCAATAAATTTTTTTAAACAGCTAAAACAATTGCATACCAAAGTTAAGAGCAGGAAAAAAAAAGGATATGTTGCAGCTGGAATACGATGACACAAAACAGAATGCAGGGGTGGAAGAAACATTGCTATGTAGCAGCTACAATCTGAAATACCTCTGTTGAACAACATTAGTCCACTCCACATGCCAAAATCCAACTCCAAATTATGAAGAAAATTACCTCGAACACTCTCCGATTCTTGTGAAAATTACGTTGAACCAACTCCGAATAGTTAAGCACAAACATCTGAATATGAAAATCCAACATATAGATTGCATTAGCATATAAATTACCTCGAACTCTCTACAATGATTTTTGCAGCGCAAATGTCAGTCATTCAATCAAGCTTCTGCCATAACATATCTTCTTTCAAGTAATTCATAAGTTAAGCAATAGAAAACTTCAAAAGTATATCATAAAAATCATCAAATATTGCAAATATGATATAAAAAATAAAAAATAAAAAAAGTAAGGAGACCAATAACACTCATCACATGGGAATTTTTTAGGAATGAATAACCGTGGAGACTTTCAGCACGAATTTCGGCGGCATAACTTTAATATTCGATTCTTTTTCAATTGGGTTCTTTAGCATCATAACTTATATTACTTTCTTGTTTCTTGTTTCTTGAGCACTAATTTTTCATCCAACATAGAAGCAATGAGATAAAAAAGAAACAGAAAATCAATGGAATCATCTAAGCCAACTGATACAAAGATTAGCGTTTCTGTCAAAAATATGTAGTTTTATTCATAATTTCGAAATCCTTTAACAATTACTTTTGATTAAACAGAACATCACCTTGCTTTTTTCCACTTTTCATTCTTAACAACACCGTCGTTTACCTGATAAAACCATAAAAAGTACAAAATTTAAGTAATTGAACGTTAATTATTGTGTGCTTTCCCATGCAAGCAATATGAGTCCATCAATACTAGATTGTTAGTTGAGTCCATCAATACCAAATCACACACACAATTGCAAGGTCTCATATTTGAACTAAGGTGAAGATGTCTAATCTATCAATACTAGATTGTTAGTTGAGTTACGTAATTATAATGACATCTCGGGCTAACGACGTCGAACCAAAATGGTCAAGTTTTTTCAGGGCTATAATTATGTTTGTCGTATGAGTCCATCATGACAACCCAATAGGTTGAGCCAAAATTGACAAATCAAAATGGTTATTGATCAATAAGTCCCACAAATTACTCAATCGATCAGGTCATAACTTTCAATGAACATTTTTATGAGTGAATATAACTTCCGATGAGGATTCTGAGGGATTTATTAAGCGATCACCAATATTTTTTTGGTATAACCAAATATGCATGCAGGGGGAGGATATAGAATGTAGTCTAATAGGGGTCATGGCTACCCCCTATTATTTTTTAAATTTTT
>Ga0315915_1007254_pt1 | contig 13307 bp, 7 predicted proteins | sample MpolbnodulesMG_FD_207738 | JGI IMG/M metagenome (GOLD analysis project Ga0315915, IMG submission 207738) | Medicago polymorpha root nodule microbial communities from Los Angeles, California, United States - branched nodules | ecosystem: Host-associated > Plants > Roots > Nodule | place: USA... | reverse complement strand
GGCTAAGAAGAATTTTAAAAGGTCGAACTCTGAATAAGTTACACAGTAAAAAGGGATTCATCTCTTCACCTTTTTATACTATTTTTTTGAAATGAATGACTTAGCACTATTTTCCTCAAATTAAACGGACGTTGTATAATACATTATGGTCAATAAATTTGTAACTGGTAGATGAAAAATCTGAAGAAAAAAAGAGCTACATGTAGTAGAATAAACGTAAGAATAAGAATGGATAGTGGGAGAGAAGTTACAAAGCTCAATTGGCAAGTTACATCCATATATGTAAACATTTAGTAAATAGATGAAAAAAGGAAAGAAAAAAAGAAAGAAAAGAGAGAGCCACATGGTGAATGCTTATAGAAAATAAGTTAAAAATAGGGCATTTGTGAGATGACATGTAAGCAAAGTGTAGCTTAGAATACATGTATATAGAGATATTAGAAGGTGACATTATACTATAATTTGATTGGTTCACTTGTATGATGTACAATTCTACCTATAAAGACCTATGATGATTTATTTAACAAATGCCACAAAAGATAATTAAAGGTGTATACCAATTTCATTTATTTTGGATTGAGATTGAAATTTGAATATGCGTGTATCAAAAAAATTATAGAATATTCCCTTTGAATGATTTCAGTTTTAAAAAAAAAAATTAAATAAGGCGAAAAAAAGTAAAAAAAAATATTAATTGAGATGAGGGATGTGAAGATGTCACGTGTACTCTTGATTTAAAGTTAAACAAATGTTTGTTATTAAGATTAGGATTAAGATGATGCAAAATTATCTATGTGAGCTTAGCTCAGTATAATGCATAACATATGCAAGGTCTGTAGTTCAAATCCCAGAAGAAAAAAAAGATGATGCAAATTTGGCTAATCTTAAAACATTTGATCGGCTTACAACCAAAAAGGTAACACATCTTACACTCTAATTTGATTGGCTCACTTGTGACACATGTTACACTCTAATTTGATTGGCTCACTTGTCTAATGTAGAATTCTACCTACAAAGACCTATCATGATTTGTTTAACTCTGATTAGTTAAAAATTAAAACATTTTACGATTTGATTTGATTTGATTGGTTGAGAAAATAATCAATGATCAAGATATTTTGCTCCTTCTACTTAATCAACAATATCGTAAGAAAAATTGACAAAAATTGATTATAAATGTCATATTCATTTTTAACAAAAGTTCCATAAATACTTATCAAATGTTACACTCTAATTTGATTGGCTCACTTGTGTAATGTACAATTCTGCCTATAAAGACATATCATGATTTGTTTAACTCTGATTAGTTAAAAATTAAAACATTTTACGATTTGATTTGATTGGTTGAGAAAATAAGCAATGATCAAGATATTTTGCATCTTCTACTTAATCAACAATATTGTAAGAAAAATTAACAAAAATTGATTATAAATACCATTTTCATTTTTAACAAAAGTTCCATAAATACCTATCAAATGTTACACTCTAATTTGATTGGCTCACTTGTGTAATGTACAATTCTACCTATAAAGACCTATCATGATTTGTTTAACTCTAATTTGTTAAAAACTAAAACATTTTACGATTTGATTTGATTGGTTGAGAAAATAATCAATGATCAAGATATTTTGCTCCTTCTACTTAATCAACAATATCGAAAGAAAAATTAACAAATCTAGATATTTTGCTCCTTTTACTTGATCAACAATATCGTAAGAAAAATTAACAAAAATTGATTGTAAATGCCATTTTCATTTTAACAAAAGTTCCATAAATACATTTGGTCAAAAATTAAAGTTCAATATATATAACGTGAAATTAAACTGATATTTTAGATATTATTTCAATTATTTAGTGCTTAAATTTGTCAAGATAAAATTATTTGGGATTTAACGTCATCGATTTTTCCATAAAAGATAATTAAAGATGTATACCAATTTCATTTATTTTGAATTGAGAATGAAATTTGAATTATTGAATATGTGTGTATTAAAAAAATTATAGAATATTCCCTTTAAATGATTTCAGTTTTTTTTTTAAATTAAATAAGTTGAAAAAATGTAAAAATAAAAAACATTAAATGAGATGAGGAATGTGAAGATGCCATATGTACTCTTGATTTGAAGCAAGACAATATTTATTATTAAAATTAAGATTATGATGCAAAATTGGCTAATCCTAAAACATTTGACTGACTTCCTTAAAAAAATAAAAACATTTGACTGGCTTGCAACCTAAAAGGTGGTATGTGTTACACTCTATTTGATTTACATATTAAAAGGTGACATTATACTATAATTTGATTAGCTCACTTGTGTAATGTACAATTCTACCTATAAAGTCCTATATGATTTGTTTAACTTTGATTAGTTAATAATTAAAACAAAAGATATACGATTTGATTTGATTGGTTGAGAAAGTAATCAATGATCAACATATTTCTCCTTCTATATGACATTTTCATTTTTAACAAATGTTCCATATACCATTTTATCTTCTTAAAAAAAAAGTTTCCATATATACATTTGGTTAAAAAAAAATAAAAAGTTACATATATACAAGGCAAATGTTTATTATTAAGATTCAGTGCCAATGACATTATTATTTCTCCTTGAATCATCACTATAAAAAGAGAGAATACTAAGCTATGATCCATCATTGAGTCATTTTGTTTTACAAGATTATTGAAGAAAATGATCAATATATTATTCTTTTTCATGTATTTGGTGGCTAACGTTACTGGCCATCAAATTGATAGCATGCAAACCATTGTGAAAGAGGATTTGGACATACAACGAGAGCTAAAACTTATTAATAAGACTCCAGTCAAGAGTATTCATGTATTCCATAATCTTCTTATATGTCATTATATGATTCTTTTTGTTAATCTTGATCTTAATACATGGCTTAACAATTTTTCTTTTGTTTGATTATGGTTTTTTTAGACAAAATTTGGATACATTGTTGATTGCATTGATATTAATAAGCAACCAGCCTTTGATCATCCTTTACTTATGAATCATAAGTTGCAGGTATGCACCCAATTAAATTTAACGACAAAAATAGGAATACTTTTTTGTTTTATTCTAATGTTTATTTATTTTTGTTTTATTAAATGTAGAGAAAACCTAGCTTTCAAAATAGAATCAAAAAACCTATTTTGAAGAATTCATCAACCAGGGCAATATTTGGGCTTAAGAATGACCAATGTCCACCAAAAACTATTCCGATTAGGAGGACAACAAAAAATGATCTCATTCGAGGCAAATCATTTTTTAACCAAGTTCTAATTGAAAATGCTCCCGTTGCTCATGTAAGTTTTCTCATGCACCTATCAAATTTAAATTCTTTTAATTAGTTTATATTTTTTTCAACTATATAGTTATTATATGATCCTTGTGAGCTTAACTCAGTTGATAGGGATATTGCATATTTTATGCAGGGGCCGAGGTTCGAACCTCGGACACCCCCACTTCTCCAGCTTTAGCCATTAGGCTACTTGACAAAAAAAAGAGTTATTATATGAATATGTATATATTGGAATTGATATCATCTCTCTCTCTCTCTCTCTCTCTCTCTCTCTCTCTCTCTCTCTCTCTCTCTCTCTCTCTCTCTCTCTCTCTCTCTCTCTCTGAAAATCTCTTACCTTTCTCTACAAACCGACTTTCTTTCACCTCTCCGATTCACCCTCTCTCCCAAATCCAAACCCTTCACTCAAGATGTAAACCTTTGTCGGCGGTGGTGCGATGAGTGGTTCCCGATGGGGGTGTTTAAACACCAGATCTTTCGGTGGTATTGTTATTCTCATAGGTTTCCTTCCCTGAGCCTTTGTAGCGCCGATGGGTTTGAGTGTTGGTTTGAGAACGCGTTTGAGGTTGTTTCACAACCAAACGTGTTGGATCTGTTATCCTGATTCTCTATAACGTTGTTGGGTTCGTTTGATCAAATGTTGTTTTTCTGATTCGGGTGTGAGCTAAGTAAGCGTCGTCAAAAGCCTTGTCTTGGTTTTCAAGGATCTGGTTGGTTTAAAGGTTTGTTCGAAACAGCGGTTGCTACGGCCACGTCATCATCGTCGTTTTCATAGAGGTTTGAATATGTTGATTTGGTTCTGATTTCAGGTTCGATTAGTTTAATGTTGTTGGGTTGAAAATCCTTCTACTTTGGTTTGTGCTTTTGGACTATAGTGCTCGAAAGAGCGATGGCTTCTCGATATTGGTCTGATTTAGGTTGATTTTGTGGCTGTTAACTTGTTATGGGTTTTCGTAGTAAGTGGTGGTACGTGGAGCTGTTCCGTGTTGGCGGGCAAGTTTCATCTATCAGTTTTGATACAGAGAAACCATCATTCTACTAATACGGAGCAACACAATCATACACCACTATCTTTTGCAATTTGGTTTCGTGCCCCGAGTTGGGATCGTTGAATTGTACCCGTGGTGGATGAGTATGTTAGCTTCATAATTTGTTTCTTCGTTTAAGTTTATTTTGTTACCCTTTAGGGTTGGTCCGAAAAAGTGTAGCTTGATTATGGTTATCTTTCCCTTTAAGGGGTGTTTATTACACTTTTGTGTGTTCTCACTAGGTCAGGTGTACGCCCCCCAGTCTTTTGTACTTTTATTTTATTTTATATATTTGTATTTTGCTTAAAAAAAAAAATATGAATATGTATATATAGGTTGCAGAAGTCGCTCTCCAAAAAGCACCTAGAGATGTTTCTTATTACGGAGTTGGTGGAACAACTAGTGTTTATGCTTTAAACGTTCAGAAGGATCAATCAAGTACAGCTATGATATGGGTTCGAAATGGAGTTGCAGATAACACAAATTTTATTGCCATTGGGTGGCATGTGAGTTTCATTTTGTTGATTTATAGTTTGTTTTATTAAAAAATATAGTTTTCACACTGAAATGATATTTGTGTTTGATTTGTCAATTTAATATTAGGTGGCTCCGCAATTATACAATGATAATGCAACTCATTTGTTTGCAATCTGGACGGTAGGGATTTTTGTTGGCCTTCTTATTTCTTCTTCCAATTTTGAGTTTATAACTTTATACACTCCCTTTTTCATGTTTTCTTTTAATCTTTTTCATTCAAGGTTAATCATACAAATACAAAATTCATTTATTCAAGATATAATGTGATGTTGAAAAATTACAGACAGATAATTACCAGAAGACCGGGTGCTACAACTTACAATGTTCAGGTTTTGTTCAAACAAGCCAAAATTCCTACCTTGGTGGAGGATTTGACAAAACATCTATCCGTGGTGGAGATATTATTGAAATCAAATTATCTATTATTCAGGTATTTTTCATAACATAAAATTTCTACAATAATAAAAATATATGATACTTATTTATGGGTTTCGATCCTCTCCAATCACATGAGAGTCCTGTAAAATCTTGTCCATTAAAAATTAATGCATGTGGGAATTTTAAATGTTGAAAATATAAGAGAGAAGACAATTAATGGTGCAGATTGTGTCACAAGACTGGAGAGATATTCACAGGAGGAAATCCATTCCCCTTATTTATTAAATCCAAATTTTTCATTTGTAATTGTGAAGATCAAGAAAAGTATATTCCCTAGTATAGTTTGTTGATGTATCCAGGATTCTGAAACAAAAAATTGGTGGCTATATAATGAAATGGAGACTCTTGGATATTTTCCAGCATCCTTATTCCCCAAGTTGACCTTTGCCGATCAAGTAGGGTGGGGAGGTAGTACAGCAACTCCTAGGGGTTCTCCTAGTCCACCAATGGGTTCTGGATATTTTCCAGATAATATATTTGATCATGCAGCCTATTTTAAATATGTTACATATCAGAGTGACTCCAGAAAGGACATTGGTCCGGATAAAAGTTTGATAAGAACATTCTCTGACAAACCTAAATGCTTTTCTGCTGAATACTATGGAGATCAAGGACGGGACGTTGGATTTTCTCTCCAATTTGGAGGACCGGGAGGAAATTGTGGTGATTAATTTATCTTATTATAAACTTCTACAGAAAATAAATTAAATTATATTTGCACCAATGTTTAGAACCGTTCATTTCATAATATAATTTATTTGTAGCTTAATTTGTCTACAAATCGTGTTATTTAATTTTCAAAGATTTATTTAAAAAAGAAAATCTTCCGATTTTAAATAGTAAAGATCCATATATACTTATTTAAATAACAAGTGTGTTGCGACCAAAAAATTTGAGGGTTGTTTGAAAATAACTTAAGTCGCTACTAAAGTTTATTTAAAAAGGGAAAGATGTTGAAAGATCGTTAAAGACACAATTATTTGAAACTATATTATGCGTTTAGGCGTCGTTATGCAAAAAAGAAGGTATATATAAGAACTTTACAACATCTATTAAAAACAGTTACATCTACTTAATTATGCAAAATTATGTTAACTTTGTGTTATTTTTGTTTTCTTTTATTAAAATAATCATTAATAATAAGACTAAAAAATCAACATTTTTCGCTTGACAAGAGTATTCCCTTTGTCCTACCTGTCTCCGAGTACAATGAAGAAATGAAAAACTCCATAGTTTTTGGATAAAAATTGTTTGATGGTTGGCTTATTTTAAATTATGAAGCAGATTTTTAAGTTTACATAACAACCTAATAAAAATTGGTTTAATGTTATCATTATTGATACTTTTCAGTTTATATTTTATCTAAAATGCTTGTGATTACTATAAACAAGAGCCAAGAATCTAGATTTTGGTTTTATTGTGGATAAACTAAAGAACAAATTGAAAGGATGGAAAGAGAAAAAATTATCCCTTGCGGGAAGACAAATCTTTATTAATATAGTAGCCCAAGCCATTCTGATGTACTCTTTGAGCTGTGGCATGCTCCCCCAAGGTATTTGTGAAAAATTTGTAAAAGCTAGATGTAGCTTTTGGTGGGGAAGCAAGGAGGGACAGTCAAAAGTTCATTAGATTAAGATGGATATACTGCAAGAGAACAAGCTTAATGAGTGTAACGACCTAGATAGACATTAACTTATATAATATTTATCGAAAATGGTGCATATTTTTTTTAAAAGAAGATTAATAACTTAAAACTCCCTAGCTTCAAAGTAAAAAAATAAATAAATTTCTCTTTTGAACTTTCAAAATAATAAATCACTGTTGTTTTACATCAAAATATAAAATTCCTAAGAGCAAGGCTCTTGGCCTTTCACTATCCAAAAACACACCCTAGTTGGTCATAACTTTGGACGCTTGGGTAAAATCTCGCCAAGGCGCAACAAAGGTCCACATATCTCGAAGCCTCAATCTATAAGTCATGATCATTATCTATTTTCAAATACAGAAAAAGGGTCAACTCCCAAACAACAACAAATATACAAGTTATACATATATAATTTAACATGTATTTCAAGGTATGCAAGTAGTACAAATATTAATATAAAGTACACAAAATGTCAACATCCAAAACACAAGTGGACTCGACAAATGCACAACACCCTAAAGTTTGACCTATATGCGACTGCAAATGATCTGAATATCACCTCCCTTATAAAGCAACAAAAAGTTCTTCATAGATATTTGTGGGATTCTACCAATTATGAACACTCCACCATGGCTCCAACCAATTATGGACATCACATATCCCACGGGTCCCAACCAATTATGGGTACGAAAAGAAAACAATGAGCCTCAACCAATTATGAGCACTCAAAAGGAAAACACCAAGCCCCAACCAATTATGGGCACTCAAGACTTCGGGTTCCAACCAATTATGGGTACCATGCGACCATTTTTTTTTTTAAAGAAAGAAGGCACCATGTGACCATTTTTCTTAAAGAAGGAAGGCACCATGCGACCATGAATGTATGCATACGACACCTGATTATTAACTCCACAAAATAGATCACTCACAATGAGTATCCGACTAAATTAATCATTGTCTTAACCATATGTGAGAGACACAAATTACACCAACAGTAACCCCAGCTTGCAAAATATGCAAGACCACAATTCAGGCATGAAAACAACAAGTTATACTCAAAATCAAGCAATACAAAATCAAGTTCATATAATACGTGCACATAATACAGTACATAAACAAGCTCAAAACATAATCATGTTATCAACAAGTAGATACATATAAAAAATAAATAATGGAGCGCCTTTTCCCTTACCTTAGCAAATAGTCGCTATTAAGATTTCAACCCGTTGTCTTTGCTCCACCAAACCCAAATCTACACCTTCATAAATAAACTTACTAACTTAGTTTCCAATTTCCCTTGCTCCTAATTCTTACCGAAGGCTTGACTTTGGTTAAGGTATAATTTACAACTCCTAGTCCTACCTAGTAATTTTCCTATCAAAACATCGTCTTTTAACTCCGATATAAATAAAACTATTATAGAAGTAACACTTTATAATCAATTATTTGAATAAAATGATTAAATCAGAATCAGAATAAAAGTATAGCTTTAAATTCATTTCATTATGATTTAAACTTATAAACAATAATGAATAGAATATTTAAAATCAAAATGCTGTAAAACTATGGCTTAAAGTATACCGATACTGAATGTAAAAGAAACTATGACTTAGAATTTGTCTTAAATATCAGCAGTATAAAATTAAGGTTTACTTCAAAAATTGTTTTCAACGTGGGTAAACTCACTCTAGATTTTCTTAACAGAAAATTGATTTCTAAGAATAATTATTAATGAGAGAAAAAAAAAGTAAGAGTAAAAAATATGCTTACTTGAAATTAATTAATGGCTAGTCTTTAACGTCGATAATTTGCTCTCCTTTCTTTCTCCTTCTTGTCTCCCTCTATATGTTTTTATCCCTCTCTCTCTAAATTTTTCTCTTTCTTTTTTCATTGTTTCTAAATGTGTACCTTGTGGCAAGATAATAATATTAATCTAGCACTCAATTGTTACTTTCCTTCTAATTCTAAATTCCTAATATAATTAATCACTCTAATTAATTATAAAGATCAAATTTGAGCATGAATCCATAGTAGACCAGTATCCATTCAAGTTCTAAAGGCAAAGTATTTCCCTGATACTGATAGGGACATCCTGAAAACTATTGTTGGTCATAACCCGGGCCAGCCATACTAATTATCAACCACACAATTTAAGACACCGTAATATTCGGCCTCTGGGGTCTTTTTTTTTTTTTTAAAGAAGCTAAATTAGTCCTCGTAAATTAATACTAGAGATAATCGAACTTGAGACTTTGAGAAAAAGTACACTCTCAGGTCCCAAGTTAATACCAGAAGGTCAACCCAAGTGGGTTCGGCCAATGGGATCTTAAACACAAATGTAAAAGCAATAAGTGTGTACTACGTTCAGAGATTGGTTAGTCAAATGGTTCAACGTGACTGGGATGTACTAACAAGGTTGGAAGGATATCTAATTTGTACAAGGGGAGAACTGAGTAAAACAATTTAAGAAGGTCAACACATTGTAATGTGATGTTCATGAATTTCATATGCACCCATATAGAACTAGCCTTGCAAGTTTTACCGACCGTGTAAATTACAAAGACTACACCACTCTGAACATGCACAATCATCATACAAATGATTGCCAATACTTGTAACATGTAGCTATCCAATTTGGTGTGTGTTTCTAAGAACATTTGACACAACAATCTCCCTATCCAATTATTATTTTTTAAACAACATTAGTTTTTTTGTGTCCACCATCTTTGACCTTCAGCAGGTGTCTTTAAGATATCCCGATGACAACAACATTAGTATTTAAATTACGATACATTAATATTTTAATTACCATGCTTTTAATTAATGTATATAGTGGTTTACAAACGTCATTTTTTTGTTTGAAAGGAGAGATTTACAAACGCCGTTGTTGTTTAATACTGCATCCAACAAATCAGAAATTGTAATTTCATGCAGAGAAATGCTAATATCGCACTCTCTAACACATTCCAATTATAGTTCAACACCTCATCCATTAATAACTTGCTACCGGTTTCACCATTTATTATTTGTTGATTTTAACTTAAAAAAATAGCTTTTCAGCTTCCCGTGCACTTCAACTTACCACCATCATCTCTTCCAAATTCAAGGATTCATGAAGGGGGCCTGTAAAAAAATTGCATCCAAAACAATCATTCTTTGCTATTTACTTTTTGGAAAAATTCACTTCCCCACTTTTTGAGTTCAGTTTCGACAATCTTTCTTCAAATCTTTTTTCAATTCAAACATGTTTGAATATCTTTATTTTCGTTCTAATGTTTATTACTGTCATGTTTTAATTGAAGGTTAGAGATGAATAAAAATATGACAAATTAAACCTCATTAAAAGGTTCCCATTCAATTCAAGACTTGTTTGCAAATGGGTTTGGGTAAAGTTTGAATATTTTCTTTCAATTTGGTAAGGACTGTAAATGGGTTCTTTGAAATCAACGGTAACATCTATAATGCTTAAGAAATTGACCATAAGAGCTTGATAGAAACAGAGGAGCTAGGCATGAACTGTGTGTGAGAAAGATTGGAAGAAACTATGGAAATTGGGACAGCCATGAGCATTGCAGTTTTTTTATGTGTGAACAGTGCAGATAAATTTCCAAAAGAAAATGTATTTTCTCAACCTGCACAACCGGATAATAGGTAAAATAACAAAACAAGTAGATGATGTGTCAAATTATAATTGAAGTGTGTTGGAGGAGTGTGTTAGAAGGTGTGACCCTAGCATTCCTCATTCCATGTGTTATTTTATATTAGGTGATTAATCCGTGTTTGCTTGTGTGTCCGCTATGATTTGAGATGGCTGGTCACAAATTTGATATTAGAGTCCGATTTTGTTTAAAGTCGTGATCATGAGCATGAATGGCATTCTCACACGGAGTACCCTATTAAATAACTTTTTAAGGCTAGTAATTGTATAGGATAAAATTGGTTAGCTATTCATGCTAACCCATATCATTGGTTACCTTCATTATGGCGAAGATTACATAGGATAAAATTGGTTAGCTATTCATGCTAGATTACGTATTTGTGATAAGTTGAACAAAGTTGGTATTATTGGGCGTAGTATTGATGAGGTAATTAACTAATTATAAATGTTATATTGATTGAAATATTCTATAAAATAAAATGATTTTTTATATGAAAAAACAAGTTTGGGTTCAGAAATACTTGTGTTAAGTTGTGTTGTTTTTCAGGTTCAGAAACGTAACTTTTTTTTGATAAGATCGAAAACACCACCGAAGATATTACCATGTTGAGTCTTCTTAAAGTCCTATCGAGTTGAGTCACGACCAGGTCATTTTCTTTATGACAAATCACAACATTACTCGAAATTGTGCAAGGTAGACTAACAACCGTGTGCCTCCAGGATAAAACAGCCCAGTTCACCTGTTCGATTAAATACTGCACCGTAAATGATCGTTCGAGAAATAACACCCTCTAATATGGTACTAAGACCACTCTTTAATACTGAAACCAATATGGTATTGTTACCATTCTATTATGGTGTTGAGACAACTCAAATATAGTGTTACCACCATTCTGATTTTAACTTCTCCAACTATGGTACTATGACCACTCAAATATAGTGTTACTACCATTCTAATTTTAACTTCTCAAACTATGGTGCTATGACCACTCAAATATGGTATTACTACCAGTCTAACATCTAACTTCTCCAAGAATTGAAGAAGAATATATATTTAAGATCATCTTTATTATACCGAAAAAGGGACCATGATCTTAAAATATTATTTATTCTAAAGAGACATAAAAAATTGAAGGGACTATGCTCTTAAGACCATTCTTATTTCCGAAAGGATAATAAATCGAAGATGGACTATGGTCTTAAGAACACTCTTAATTCCGAAGGGACATAAAGGAGTAGAAAAAGGAGAAGGACTTGTCAACACAAGTCGAAGGAGGGAGAACAAAGGAAAAGCACAGGAAGCATCAACTGTGAATTTCGATGTGTAGAATGCACTGTGTGAGCTCTCTATGTATAGAGAAAGTTCACAACTAATAAGTGAGAAACTTGTTCGAACAAAATACGTTTAACAAACATTACCCTTAGAGTGGGGAGGATTGTTGGAACGAAAAATGTTTAACATAAGTTACCCTTAGAGTTTTGATGATAACAAGGTATTAAAAATTGTCAATTGGTTATGCTAATATTTGTTCAAGTGTACAGGACCATAGACAAAATTTGATATCTTTATAAGGTTCTGGAAGAACAAAAGAGAGCAAAAGAATCAACAAAAAGGAAGCTTTAAGCATCTGAAGAAAAGTAATCATGAAGTACAAGTGCTCCTGAAGTGACGACGTCAACAGAAGCAAGTTCATCAGAAGCGCTTCAGCGCTTCATCAGAAGCAAAGTCACCAGAAGCTGAAGTTCTTCAGGAGATGAAAGACTTAAAGTTTCAAAGGTTGTTCAAATGATTTAATCACGTGTAGACATTGCAAAAGACTGAATGAATATAACAACGGCCCTTGAGATGAAATTTGAAAGCATTGGATGCTTGTTCTATCAAGAGCGTTGACAAAGGACAATTGTACGAACTGTACAACCACTTCCTCCACTACTCTGTTCGTATCTCTGCAACAAGACAAGAATAACAGCTCTGCCTGCAAAAATGTTCCTTTATACAAGAAATGCATTTGAAATTGATCCTTCATAGGACAACAACCATATCAGGCAAAAGATCATTGGTGATTATCAACAAGCTTCAAATGACTCTTTTTGTGTGCTGGCAATTCTCCAACGTATCTTTCACACCTCTATATAAAGGAGTGAAGACTTACTAGTTGGAAAACAATACAAGACTCAACAATACAACAATACAAGAATACACACAAAAGCTAGACACTTACAACAATTCAAAGTTCATATTTTGTTATTGTTCTGCATTTGAAAGTCACTTAGATTTTCTTAGCAAAGTTCATATTTTAGAAATTCTAGAGTCTTAAGAGTCTGTAACTGATTTGTATTGTGAACACCACTGATTGTATATCAAGTGTTCAAACTCAAACAAATTTCTTTGTAATTCTATTTGATTGAAAGTCTCTTGCTTGTGTGCTTGAGCATTAGAAGTCTCTTGCAGTTGTGCTTGAGCATTGGAAGTCTTTTGCTTGTGTGCTTGAGCATAGGAAATCTCTTGCTTGTGTGCTTGAGTAATTTGAAGTCTCGTGCTAGTTGTAGCATTGAGCAGTTGTAATTTGAGATTACATTTTAGTGAACTCTCCTTGGAAGTGCAAGGGGGACAGTACTTCTTCCGGTTTGTGGAAGGAACCTATATAATTGCTTTGTGTCTTTCTTCTCTCTCTCTCTCTGTTTTTATCCG
>Ga0315915_1007253_pt1 | contig 13307 bp, 7 predicted proteins | sample MpolbnodulesMG_FD_207738 | JGI IMG/M metagenome (GOLD analysis project Ga0315915, IMG submission 207738) | Medicago polymorpha root nodule microbial communities from Los Angeles, California, United States - branched nodules | ecosystem: Host-associated > Plants > Roots > Nodule | place: USA... | reverse complement strand
AACAACAAAACCAAGTTAAACCCCGACAAACAAACATAAACTAAAAGTTAATCCAAAACCTCACACTCCATCTTGAATGACAACATAAATAAAATTCAAGCACCTATCGCCTGCTACTCACATCAAAATCGCTAAAACAAAACCCATCACACCCACTGAAACACCTAACAACAACACATCACCTTCTCATCGCCACAAACAACACCTCACCTTATCATCACCACAATTGAGTCAGATTTCCGCACTCATTTGAATTCCACCACCGATCAATCCTCAACCTGTTGGAGAAGACACGAAAACAGGCCAAAAAACATGAGTCAAGAAATTGACTTCCGATCTCGAATTAAAAGTAATCGGCCCATCAAACTTCACAAACAAATCACTAAGGGTGTGTTTGTTTCAAGTTATATTTGTTGATTCTCGGGAATAAAATGATAGGAATATATATGCCTATGTTTGTTACAAGTTTACTAAATTTTATTCCCGGGTATAAAATGTTTCTGGGAATAGAAAAATTTTCCCAAGGAAAAAGGATGGGAATAAAGTTCTCATGGGAATAAATTCATAAATAGTTACCTATTATAATCCCTATTTTTATGGTTCCTAGGAATATTATAAAGTTAACCAAACATATTTTTCCTAAATACCTTGGAATAAAATTCCCATCTTTATATTCCAAGGAATGTTATTCCTAGGAATAAATTTGATAACCTTGAAACAAACACACCCTAAGACAACCCTTAACTCCACGGACCTTCGAAGAAGACACCTTAACCATCCCAAAAACTTGAAACTAGACACTAATTTCCGATCTCGAAACAAAAGCGATCGGCTCACCAGAATCCAAAAGACAAATTTCTAGGTAGTCAACAGGTGGAACTGTAGCGCAAACAGAAGCAGCTTGAAGACAACTCAAAAACGGACCTCCCAAATCACGCAACGCACCAACACAAAAAAAAAAAAAACAACTAAAACCAACATGAGTAAGCAGCGATAGAGATGAACCAAATTCAAATTCACTACATAATCCAATTGATAACCAAAATAAAGTGAGATTCTAGTTACACAGCTGACACTTAACAAAACCACATCACCACCAATTGACGACAAAATATACCACAATTTAGTATCATAAATTAAAGAAGTTAAATTGGTCAACTCTTATAAATTTGAGTATCAAAATAATAGTTTATTCGAATTTAATTTTTAAGAATATCTACATTAAATGATTTATAATGATGTAAAAAATATTTATACAATGCATATGATATACTTGAAAGTTGTACAGTAATTTATGATTAGTCTAAGTGAAACTTAATTTGTATTTCATAAACAATATTTCAATTCTTGAGCTATGTGGATTAAAAATAATATAGTTAAATAATGAAAATCTACTAAAGGTCAAGCATTGAAAAGTTTACGAGTTACATTAGCGGGGTTTATCAAGATCAGAAACCAACATTAATAAATATATTTTAAAATCCCCTCAAAAAAAAAAATTGAAATTTTTTAACCAATGCTTCCGAGGAACACTAGTTTTAGTTAAGGAAGAAAATATGGTAAAACTTTATTGAAAAACATGTAGTTGAATTTTTTAAAGTATAAAAAGTGTTAATTTTAATGTAATTTTTTTTTTGTTTTCTTAAATTACCTTACCAAAACTAACATCGAAGGGAGTCGAACTCAGGCCTTGAAAATAGCACGCCTATGTGGGTTGTTAATAAATATACTTATACTTCATGTCATTACATTAGCACAAGAAATTGAATATACAACTTACGGATGAATTATAATTTTTATCAAGTGAGTCAACTTTCTATTGAAGTTTTTTTTAAGAGGTTAAAATGAAATATAATACCATCAAATTTTTTTTATTAAAGGTGATCATCATAATTATCCAACTTAGATAATTCAATACATATTTGTTTTAAAAAAAATTATCAATAAATATAAGAGTAAATTACACTCCCCTCCCTTCAAAGATCCTTGAATTACACTCCTCTCGCCTCTTTTGTTAAAATATACACTTTCCTCCCTTGAAAAATAAAATTTACACTCCCCTCTCCTATAAGATGCTTGAATTACAACCATCTCCCTTAATAATTAAATATGCATTACACTTTAATCTATTTTAACATAAATAAATATTTTATGATATATACTAATTTTGAACTACCATTTAAGAAAAATAAATTCATTTCTTTATAATTTAAATGTCAATGATAATTAAATTTAAATATTTTGCTATTAAGTTTAAAATTTATAGTATACAATTAACTTTTAAATAACCATGCTTTATTGTCTTTAACAATTTTTCACATATTTTTAATTTTATTTTTTTTGTTTTATATTTTATATAGGGTTTAAAACTATATGTTAATCAAATTGTGAATAAAAAATAGCAAAAAATATGTATTTAAATTTTGATTATAGTAAAATAGACACACAATACTATTTTTTTCAAAGTGTGTTAGATTATTATTTTTTTGCTAGATTATTAGAAATTAAAAAAAATATTGAGGGAGTAGAGTGTAGATTTTAACATAAGAGGGGAGGGATTGCAATTCAAGCTTCTCTTAGGGGAGGGGAGTGAAATGTTTTCTAATATGTTTTGAATAAGAGGAGAGATGAGTATATATTTTAACATAAGAGAGGAGGAGAGTGTAATCCAAGCATCTTTGAGGGGAGGGTAGTGTAATTTACTCTAAATATAACGATGATTTAGTTTTTTTTTTTTTGAAATGGCAAATATTATTCTCGTTGAGCAAATGCAAGATGCACCAAAAAGCTCGCGGTAAAAATAAGGAAGAAAAAACATACACGGTGCCGCATATAGACGGAACACCTAAACACCACAAACAGCTCAAAGAAAACCCAACAAGGTATCAAACAGTGATGCTGAAATATACTTGCAAGAGGCATGCATATCACTGCCTCGCTCCTGAACAGCCCAAAAAAACACAACCGCAGGCTACCAGCAGCAGAACCAGCGCGCCTGTCAACAATTGCCACACCTACCTCCGCCCTTCCCTGCCGAGACACAATATCGGATTCCAACTCCACTCATAAAAAAGGCAAACCGGCATTTGCATCCTACTAAACATCCTCCTCCAAGACAACACCTTAATCTCCTCCACAATCTCATCTACCTCATAAATTGTCCCATTAAAAATCTTGTCGTTCCAGACTTTCCACAACACCCATAAAGTTGAAAGCCAAATAAGCCAACGACCCTTTTTAACCTTTTTATTTCTTTCCCAATTCCCCCAACATTCCCAATGGACAGAGAGATTCGGAGGAGGTGAAAAAGAAACCATCAAGCCACAACATTAACATCAACCACACCGAACTTGCCAAATCATAATGAAGGAAGAGATGTAACGACGATTCATCCATCCTATCACATGCCACACAAAGAATGGATTCTTTCGGATGTATGACATTCCGCCAAGCGAGGTTATCCTTTGTTGGAATACGATTAAGGAAGAGCCTCCAAGCAAACGCTACCACTTTCGAAGACGCCGAAATCTTCCATAAATCTTTAAAGACCCTTTTTTCATCATCCCTCCACAAAGTAAAGTGATGATAAATGAAAAAAATTATTTGTAATTTTACACATGCAATGTAATGATTGTCACATTAATTAATGTTGTCATATTTATTAATTGACTTATTAATTGACGTGATAACATTTCATTCATTTTTAAAATACTATTCCCTTTGATCTTTTTTTATAATAGACAAATTAATCAATTAAAATTGATGTATTTGATTTATAATGTAAATCAAATACATTAATTTTTGTTGACTCGTATGTTTTTTATAAAAAGGCTGAGGAAGTAGTTGATAAAGTAGAAAGAAAAAACCTCTGACACCTAATTTCAAAAAATAAAGTAAAAAAGCAAACTAATTAAACTCTAAATGGAAAATGTAGTTGAAGGAGGCAATAATGATAACGATAAAAATAGAAAGAACATAATGAATAAATGGCATAAACTGAACGCGGATACCCCACCCCACACGCATCCAAGCAACAAAATCCAATTCCTTCCAAGTTGAAAGGAAGAAAGAAAGAAAGAAAGAAAATAGTTGGCACTGAAACACTCGCCTTTCTCTTGATTTCATTAATTAAAGAAAACACATTTCATCAAATCAATCAAGTAATAGTAATGAGTTCAGGAAGCGGTAACAGCAAAGAAAAAGAAAAGGCACGAGTTAGTCGAACCTCACTCATACTATGGCACGCTCATCAAAACGACGCCGCTGCCGTTCGTAAACTTCTTCAAGAAGATCCTTCTCTCGTTAACGCTACCGATTACGATAACCGTACTCCTCTTCACGTCGCTTCTCTTCACGGTTGGATCGACGTCGCCAATTGCTTGCTTGAATTCGGAGCTGATGTCAACGCTCAAGATCGCTGGAAAAACACCGTCCGTAATCCCTAATTCTTCATTCATTCGTTTTCAAATCAAATTGTGAAATTTAAATTTAGGTTTTCTTTTTCTTTTTGTTTTTTTAATAGCCTTTGGCGGATGCGGAAGGATCTAAGAAGAGTAACGTGATTGAGTTGTTGAAATCCAAAGGAGGATTGTCTTATGTAAGTTTTTTTTCTTCAATTAATTGAATTGAATTGGATATTTTGTTTAGTTGAATGATTTGGAGATTTGATGATTATGTAGGGACAAACGGGAAGTCATTTTGAACCGAGGGCGGTTCCGCCTCCGTTGCCTAATAAGTGTGATTGGGAAATTGATCCTTCTGAGCTTGATTTCTCAAGTTCTGCCCGTATTGGAAAGGTATAACTTCATGCTTTTTTATTCATTTCGTTATATTACTTGTTATGTTGCTATTTTCTCATTCGCCGGAGTTTGATTGATACTGAGTCCATTAAATCTTAGCTCAAACCAGATGAGATACCCCCCCTTGTATTAGTTGTTTTGATAGTTTAAGGTGTTTTATTCGAGAGTATGTCGAGATGTTTATTTTAAAACTTGCTGTGTGTGTTTTAGTTAACTTTTTGTTCTGCCCCACTTCTGCAACTGTTTCTTAGCCTAGACATAGCCGTAGCCATGGATTATTCCGTTCGATTCATAATGCTGTGGCTAGAGACTTAGAGTTGTTAGTCGTCCAGTCCTGACCGTTAGGATTAGGTTGTATGAACTATGTTTATTTTCTGATCAGTCAAGGATAGATTCAGGTGTTATATTCTGTTTTCGGCCTGATTGAGAAGAATTTAAAAAAATAAAAAAATATTATTTATGTGATTACATCAATTTCTTTTCTTGTAAGCGTGTAGTGTTTCTTGCTGCTACTTTTGTTAATTCTTCTAGCTTAACGTTTTTATTGTTCTTCTCTTGCTATTGCTTTTGCTTTTGCTTATTTTCACTGCATTTTCTTTCTTTTCATTCTTTTATATAAGAATTGTGTGCACTTGTTTTTCTTGCTGCTACGTTCGAGCCTTGATTTACCAGGTGTATGTATTTTTGCAATGTCCACTTTTACTTTTGCATTTAAGCTATTGATAAACTAAATTTGGATTCTATATTTATCCAAAAAAATAAGGATGCTACATTTGGTCTTATGTCTATAATGTATGATCCATGCAGGGATCTTTCGGTGAAATTTTGAAAGCCCATTGGCGCGGAACGCCAGTTGCTGTCAAGCGCATTCTTCCATCCCTTTCAGAAGATAGAATGGTGATGTGAGATCCTTTCTTTATCTCTATCATTTTTCCTCTGTCAAGTCATATATGGAAAATTATGAACAAGTAATTGAACTGTTTTTGTTGAAGTAATATGTTATAGTTGAGCCTATTTGCTCTGTTGGAACAAAGGATTTATTCTAAACCCAATAGATATTCAGAGGTGTGATTATGTCTTTTATAATAAATAATTAAAACTAAATGAGAAGGCAGTTTTTTCTTGTTTTAGGGGAAGTGGGGAGGGAGATGCACAGACTTGTGATTAAGCTGCTACTTTTACTGCAACAAACCATATTTTCTCTCTGTCCTAGCTCCTAGGTTTTTTATGCTATCTCATATGTGTGAGGCTTGTCTTCTGTTTCTCTCTATATCTCTGTGTTCATTCTGTTTGTTAATTGTTTACAGTCAGGACTTTAGGCATGAGGTCAATTTGTTGGTGAAGCTTCGACACCCCAATATAGTTCAGTTTCTTGGAGCTGTTACTGACAGGAAGCCCCTCATGTTAATTACTGAGTATCTTAGAGGGGTATGTGAAATTGAGAATTCAATATAGTTCTTCCAATTGAGCACTCTAGATCTATATTTAGAGCTGGTAAACTTGTAGGAATTTTCGCTTTAAAATTGAACTTTTGTTTCATTTATAGGGTGATCTTCACCAGTACCTCAAAGATAAAGGTTCACTTAGCCCTTCAACAGCTATTAACTTTTCCATGGATATTGCCAGGTATGGAATCATAAATTTCTTCCCCTTTCTATCTGTATCTTAAAAAAATAAATTATTAAGAGCAAAGAAGAAGTGCATAAAACTAAAAGGAGGATAGGAGGAGATTATTTTTATTTTTTTTAAAAAGGCAACACGATAAGAACTAATCTTTGTCAAAGATAAAAACTAATCAGCTTCAAATATATATCCAATCTAATGTAAATCTGCCTCCTTTGCCTGCCCGTGGTTGTTAGACCACTGTTAGTGTGTAGAAAAACTGTGACATTGTACTCCAATCACAGATGCCATAGAAACTCCACAAGGAGAGGATTCTTTCAAAGAAGCTTGCACTTTTTCCAGCTTTTAATGCTGCTTAAATGTGTGCAACTATTACTTATCTTGTTTACTGATATAGTTGCATTTGATATGTATCTTGACCTCTGACTGTGAGCCAAAATTTCCTTGTGAGGATTAGAGATATGCTATGAAGCAAACATTAAAATACTGGCTCCAGACAAAAATTGCACGGCAGTAACTCTATTAAGATGTGGTCCACAATTTGCTTTCTTGGTTTTTGCAAAAGATTTCGATACTACATTCTGCTAGTCATTTCTTAAATTATTGGGAGGTGTTAAGTTCTCCGCTGCAATCTTGTAAGCAAGTTCCCCAACCAAGTGAACTAGTCTGTCCATGAGTAGTACATGAAAGAACGAAAGCCACAAAACAGTAACAGAACATATAACAAGTATTCAAAAAAGCTGCAAACCAAGTAAAATTTTCAAGTTTGTTTTTCTTGAACCAACTTACCGTGATTGAAATTTCAGAGCATCCTGTATCTTATCAATACCAAGACAAAATCATGTGGAAATCTGAAGGCTTTGGCAAAAATTCAGCATTATTTAATCTGATCTTTATGCTAAATTGCTAATGTATATTTTGTGAATATTTTTTTTGTAGAGGAATGGCCTATCTTCACAATGAACCAAATGTTATAATTCATAGAGACCTAAAGCCAAGGTAAGTTTGTTATTTTCCAGCTAAGCATGAATATATCCTCTCAATATGGATGACATGCCGTAGACTAGTATGTTATGGTATTAATTATGATAAGTTGAACCAAACTTTGCTTTTATTCAAGATTGACAATATTTTGTGTCATCAAGAACATGCATCTGGAATTTCGAAGTATCTAAATTAATTTTGAATTTTATTTTCCAAAACTTCAGGAATGTTCTTTTAGTCAACTCTAGTGCTGACCATTTAAAAGTTGGAGATTTTGGATTGAGTAAGCTTATCACTGTCCAGAGTTCTCATGATGTATACAAGATGACCGGTGAAACTGGGAGCTGTGAGTATTCTAGAAGTTCTTTTAAAGCATTTAATCATTAATTGTCATTCTTGTACAAAACTAAATTTAATTTCCTTCTTCTCGTGGAATAAAAAAGATCGCTATATGGCTCCGGAAGTTTTCAAACATCGGAGATATGAGAAAAAGGTCGACGTGTACTCCTTTGCAATGATTTTGTATGAGGTAATTTTGCTTGCTTAATTATGTTTTACATGACAATATTTGAAGCTGCTTTTAAATCACATTGTCTTCATATATGCAGATGCTTGAAGGTGAACCACCTTTTGCAAGTTATGAACCGTATGATGGAGCAAAACACGCAGCTGAAGGGCACAGGCCTCCTTTTCGAGCTAAGGGTTATATCCCTGAATTGCAGGAGTAAGTCATTTATGAAATATTTCTTGTAGTTGTATCCAATTTCCTAGCTTTTGTTGATGATAGTTCTTGATATGATATCACACCATGTTTGAGCAAGCGCTCAACAGTTTGTGCCATTAAACATTTCTAATTGTATCTATGTTTTTTCCTTGCTTCAAGCCTAAAAATCTTCTTTGAGGGATATAAATCAGTTCTGACTTGCATATAATAGCTTAAGTTTGAAGAAAGGGAGCCTTGACAGTTTTGAACTAAATCTACTCAATTGTATGCTACATGTTTTCTGGTTAGACTAATGTGGGTGTGGCTTATTTTCTCTTCTAGATTACTATACGAAAAGGAGAGTCAATGTCTTAAAATGGTACAGTTTGAACTTAGAAGTCCACCTAGTTAGCTGGGTCTTATTATATTACTTACCAAGATGCTAACAAGTACCAACAGATAAGATATTTCATGGTAGAGCATGCAGCCTCATAATTAATCATATCCATGATATGTTTAAGTCTGATCTCCTATTTGTTAAACATCTAACCAAGCCAAACACCACTGCTAGCCTTTTACTATCATATGTTTCCTTAAAATACACAAGACATCTTAGTTTTTTTTTTTTTTTTTGAGGGAAAGACATCTTAGTTTGTTGTTGCTTCTTTTACTCATACGATCATGCATCTTTGGTCATACTCTAGCAATATGCTTTAATTTCTTGCAGTCTTATTCAGAATGACATTATAAAATAGAAAGATTATTGATAACAGATATGATTTTACCCTCCATTTTACATGGAAGAATATTGAGAACTATATACTCACTCTAGCCTAAATATGATTTAACTCTTATTGTTGGCTCTCTAGACAGTTCCCAGAAATATAAAATCTGTATTCCACACGATAACTTCACTTTCTGATGCAATATATACTTACATCCACCAACTAGATAAAGCATAGTATAAAATTACATATCAAAATGCTGGCATATATAAATAATCTCATTCTCAGCTGTATCAACACATTTAATTAGACATTCTGGAATGCTTTGTAGATTAGGCTATCAGAAGTTACAGAAAGTAAATATCTATTTCGTTCACATATAATGTTCAACAAACAGCTTTTGGCTTTAATCATATATGAATCTTATGGACTTTGATCTTGCATTTTCTCAGGTTAACGCAGCAATGTTGGGCTGCTGATATGAATCAAAGACCTCATTTCATAGAGATCCTTAAGCGGCTTGAAAAGATCAAGGAAAATCTACCAACAGATCATCACTGGCACTTGTTTGCTTCATAAATGTTTATGAGCATGATATGTTCACAAATTCAAATGATTTATTTGCCATTACCATTGCTGCCGGATTTATGGATTGATAAAGCTTAACTGGAAATCCAGCATAGTCAATACTTGTTTATGACTATTAGGATAGATGACCAGAACAGGTGATGTTCATTGCTTTTCTCTGGTTTCTTTGTTCCTATTCTACTTCTCATTAAAGCATGTGTCCCATCCAAGTGAACATACGATACGCAAGTTGTTGCACGAGTTCTATATGTTTTAAGTGTACAAACAAATTGAAGTAGGCCAATCGTACAGTCTGCTGTGTTGTGTTTTCATCTTTTTTGTTAAAATAATAATAGTTTTCATTCTTGTATTATGTTTTTTTCGATTCCTGTGGTATAGATGCTACCAATTGTTTTGAGATTGCCCTTCTCGTAGAAATTTATTTTGCTATTTCCATGTGAATTCTGTTGTCTGCTATGAAAAAATGTAGTCTAAAATTGAGGGTTGGGGACCATCAAGACTCGTCGCTACTAGTAAAAAGGAAATGAGGTACTCCCACGCTAGCAAAATGTGTAAAATTATTGTATTTGGTTTAAAATCCGATCCAAATACATCAATTTTCTTTGACTCACTTATGCCTTATATTTTGTTAAAAAGGGAATATACGTTCTGTTTTGGGATTTTTTTGTCCCTAAACGCAAAAAAAAATTCTATGTCTGAACCCCTTTCAGTATTATTTACACAAATGACTCACTTTCTCCAAAAAGAAATTGTCTTTTAGTGGTTTTACCACCACTGCCAACAACGGCGGTATACACCTGTCATGGCAAGTCCGTCTGTGACTAATTGGACTTTTTTTTTCCATTACTGCCACTCTATTTGGTGGTATACCTTTTTTTATTTTATTTTTTGTTTTCTCATATTACCTTTATAAATACAGCTTATCATTCATTACAAACCACAATCATTTTTACATAGCATTATATTTTTCGTCATGTTTGTTTCAACTTCTGTTTCTTCTCCTTCTCCATCTCCTCCTCCTTTAATAAGAGCTACCGTTAAAAAAATTCAATGGATAAACGCTTTTGAAATGTTAATAACTCCGCATAAGGCATTAGTGGAGTTGAAGAATGAGTTCAATCATATTTTTCATCTAGCTAATGATCCTTTGCAAAAAGTTTGTAATATTTATTATGGGAAACCTAAATCTCGTTAGCATCTCATAAACATTTTGATTACTATTACAAATATAAACTTTTCAATAATGATGATGTTCAAAAGATGTTTTCGTACGGAGAATATGCAGAAGATCCATTTTATTGACGTTGTGTTAGAATAATCAAATTTTATTAAAGATAAGCCCGCGCAAGACGAACAACAGTTTGCTACAAACAAGATAAAAACAAGTCATAAACACTAATAAAAACTTCGTTGAAAACATAATATGCAGTAGCTGCCCACAACCAAAAGCTTAAACAAAAAACAAAGCCCTCCTAAATTACAACACAACACCAGCGAAAAAACAGAACAAAAGTTAATAATAATTATAAAACAATAATTAGGAATAAAAAAAATACATAAAGAAATTAACTACTGGTTATCTATGTTTGGACAATTTCTCTTAATATGATCGGGAATGCCAACAGAACAACCCACATAGTCTTGGTTTCCTTTCTACCTGGTCAGTTTCTCCTAAAGGTTGTGATGAAGATGGTTCATATTCGCACTGTGTTTGTGAGAATGATCGGGTTACGGTAAAGGGAAGGATTGTGGTGTTTGACAAGGTTGCGGTGCTTGATGAGGTTGTGGTGTTTGACGATTCTCAATCGTAACAATTCTCAATTGTAACAGATAACTCAATGGCACCGATTACCTCAAAACTTTTATGAATGACAAACATATCTGCAACGTCTCCATTATCAGATATTTCTACATCATTATACTGGACATGACTTCCAGCAAAGCTTTGTGGTACTCGATATAAAATTTGAGATATCATCTGAGTATCTCTTAATTTTAGCTTTTCCTCTATTCTTTTTTTCAAATGTGCAAGAGTGCTTTTGATACTCATGATGAAACATTTTCTTCTTTCACTATGAAAAAATGACCCGGATAGATTTCTTGAAACTTTTCCATTGAAATGAACAATGAAAACTACATTTTCTGGTGTTGATGACATAGTTGTGTTTATCTAGTTTCTGTGTTTCAACTTTCAAGTCTCTGCACGTTATAAGCATTGCTAGGGAAACCATTAAATAAGGGATTGTTTCTTCTATGCTGCCTTTCTTTCCATTGACCGAGAGCACGTGGCCCCCAGAGAGGTCATTACCGCCACTTCATTTGGCCGTATTGCAGGATGTCAGCGTGGCAGGGTGCAGGTTGGCAGCACGCAGACTGTGTATACAGCCACTCCATTGGGCAGCATGGCAGCGTTTCAGCCTTGTGTTGTACATGCATTGGTCAGCTTTGCAGGTTGAAGAGACTAAACGTACATTGAAGGCCTAAAATATTTGGATTGAAAACATCATTTTTTACACTTTTTAAACTTTGACTATACAAATTCCAAAATACTTATACTATATTTGGTTTCATTAACTAGTGCTGCCGCATTTTCCTATGTACTCCCTCCGTTTCAAAATATAAGCAAATTTTACTTTTTAGGTTCATTCAATTAATGATGTATGTGGTCCATAAACGAGGAGGGAGTATATTAACACTACCTCTTTCACAACTTAAACCATCATACCATTTCAAATTTCATTAAACCATTTCACTACCTCCTATATCAACAACAACACCTCCATTTCAAATTTCATTTCTCTCTTAGATATTTTAAGATGAACAAGTTCTCTGGTTAGGAGACAAATATAGATCACGTCATATTTTCCAAACTATTAATGTAAGTTTATATTTTATTTTATTTTGAGGAAAAGTTCATATTTCTTGATTATTTTTTTTTTTGCTTTCACACCGGTTTCTGACCCATCAATGGTGAGCGACTAATCCGGTTCATGCGTAGAGACATGCGCACTGGCCAAGCGTTGTTTCCCCTGGAAATCAAACCCGATATTTTTCGGGTATGTCCTTGGAAAGAGCTCCTTGCCACTGGAGCTCAAGCAACTTGAATTACATTCCTTATTTAAACTCAATTACTAATTATTGTCTATTTTTTCTCTTTTGTACTTTTATGTAGAACGAAGAACAACATTATATTAGAAATTGATGTCATCGTTTGGAAATTGACCCGCACCCACTAATAGAAGGGAGCTTAAAGGTAGCCGGATTTTGGGATGAGGTGAAACTAAACAAGTACAATGACAATCAGCGTCTAATAATTGCGTTATTAGAAAGATGGAGGCCAGAGACACACATTTTTTTTTCCAACGGAAGAATGCACTGTAATGTTGGAAGACATGAGGTGGCTATGGAGGTCAATAAAGCTGAAATACACGATGAGGAGGAGCAAGAGGAAGCGCAAGACTAACAACCCATACGAGCAATTAGAGATAAACATTTTTCTATGGGGGTTGTAATTTAAATTTCCGTAATTGGCTAAGAAAAAGTAGTATTATTCATGAATAATGCTATATATAGCGACAAAAACAACCACGACCATCTCGCGAATGACGTGTCCACTAAAATCACATGCTTGTTGAGTGTCTTCAAGACCATTAAGTCATTTCCCACAACTCATCGCTATCTCACAGCTTAAGACCATTCCATCTTCTCTTACTGTCTTTCAAACTATCTTCTTTGAAGAAGGCGATTTCATCTGCCTATTCATTTGGTATTAACCATTGCACATCCCATCACCTTAGTAACTCCTTTCATAACCTCTCTCATTGCTTGATTAGATTATTAATTAATTGTCTAAAATTGATCTCGGAAAGACAATTTCAAAGGTTG
>Ga0315915_1007251_pt1 | contig 13308 bp, 10 predicted proteins | sample MpolbnodulesMG_FD_207738 | JGI IMG/M metagenome (GOLD analysis project Ga0315915, IMG submission 207738) | Medicago polymorpha root nodule microbial communities from Los Angeles, California, United States - branched nodules | ecosystem: Host-associated > Plants > Roots > Nodule | place: USA... | reverse complement strand
CAACGGTGTTGGTGAAGCAGTTTCGGTTGCCATCAATTTTGAGAAAAATCAACACAGATTGTCAACTGATTTAAAGTCAAATAATTCGTGGGAACGTGTAATATTTTCTGAAACTGAATACTGTCCTGATGCTGTTAAGCAATATGCGCTTGCTGCTGACGACAAGGCAACTATGGCATCTTTGAAGGAAAAAGTATGGAAACATCTTGCATATATTGGATGGGAAATTGACATTGACCTGCGTAATAAACATTACAGGTACAAGCCACCCAATGGAATCCATTGCAATAAGAAAGTTTACTACTCACTTAGTGTACTTTGTAAAGCTGAATCCATGATGAACTCTTCTCCGTCCGAAAATGGTCTTGGTATAAGGCATCCTGCCGGTGACTGTCACGTTCCAAATGTACCTCTTAGTCCATCTGAAAAGATTCAGAACCGAGTATCTCCTCTAGTTGTGGGGTCTCCATCTGTTACCGTGGCAGATGAACAAGCTTATTGTCCTCAAGCCATTGTGGAATACCACAAACATGCACTCGAGAAGACCTGCAATCGGGCAGATAAAAGTAAACTTATTTCAAAAGTAAGAAATCATCTGAAAGCAGAAGAATGGATTTTAATTGATCCACCTCCAAATAATAGAAGAAGAGGTGTTTTATACATTTCTCCACAGAAACAGAAATTCTTTTCATTGAATTCAGTATGCAGTTTCTTACTTAAAGAAAGAATTCAGAAATCGACTATTTCTGGCATGCAACCTTTAAATACCTTGACCATTCATGAGGAAAATGTTGATCAGGTATTGAGTGATGATTTATCAAGTAGAGACAGTGTTGCTGCGAATAAGTCAACTGCAAATCGGAAGCGAAAACGCTTGAGGAATTCAGATGGCAGCCTGCCAAAGCGCCGAAGCGATGAATCAACTCTAAGGGTGCCAAAGGCATCTTCCTCTTGCCTTTCACATCATAAACCTTTAAATGTTCTATCTTGGTTGATAGACAGCAACATGTTGTTACCAAGGTCTAAGGTTTTTTGTCGAGCAAAACGTGGGCACCGTGCTGTGATTTCTGGGCGAATTACTCATGAAGGCATCAAGTGTAACTGTTGTTCAAGAATATACAGTCTTGTTTCCTTCCAATTTCATGCTACTGGCGGTAATACCATCAGACCAAGTGCCAGTATCTTTCTGGACGATGGTAGGTCGCTCTTATCTTGCCTGATACAAATAATGCAAGATCACAAGTCTAAGGAGGCTATGATAAAACCACACAACCATTCACGTCAAGGCGAAAACGACTACATTTGTTCCGTTTGCCACTATGGGGGTGAACTTCTTTTGTGTGATCAATGCCCATCTTCATATCATAAGACGTGTCTTGGTCTGGAGGTAGGTTAACTATTTTCATTCTCGCTCATGCTATATTTAGTGCATCTCGTATTTAATTCAGTTTTATTCTTCTGCACCAATAATTGGATTTCATTTTTCCTGTATAGGATCTCCCTGATGGTGAATGGTTTTGTCCATCGTGTCAATGCGGGATTTGTAGCCAAAGCAAATTCAACGGGGGTGGTGAGGATGAACATTTCCTTACATGCATTCAGTGTGAACATAAATGTAAGTGTGCCGATACATAAATCCGCTTTCATATTGCTGAATCAATATATACTGTACATACCATACCATACCTGGACATCAATATATACTGTACTTACCATGTCATCTTTGTCAACCTAATGTAGATCATGTTGCGTGCCTGAAAAGTAGAGATATCAGTAAATCCGGAAGTTACGTGGAAAGCTGGTTCTGCGGAAAAGACTGTGAAAAGGTATATTAAATACATCCCTTTAATTATTGAGTTTAGCCAATATTTCTGTATATGTCATTTTGATCAATGCTTGCACTTGAGATTTAATGGAATTAATGAGCATTGAGACTAGATTTGGGCAACTTGCATGTTATAACTTGGCAAGTACAATTATGTTTAACGATACTCTAAACTTTTGTCTATTTTTTGCAGTTATATGCAGCCCTTCAAAGTATGTTAGGACAACCAGTTTCAGTGGGTGCGGACAATCTAACATGGACATTAGTGAAGTGTGCCGACTCTGAGAGTTGTGAACTTGATAATAGTAAAAGTGGATTACTGGCAGAAAGTTACAGCAAACTCAACGTCGCTCTTTCATTGATGCATGAATGTTTTGAGCCCTTGAAGGAATCCTCTTCTTGCAGAGATCTGATGGAAAATGTTTTATTCAGCCGATGGTAAGAGTTTCATATCCATCAAAATATGTTCATGGTGTTCTATTAGAATACCTTTTATATTTTGTTATATGTTCATGATAAGGGGAGCCTTGGCGCAACGGTAAAGTTGTTGTCACGTGACTGAAAGGTCATGGGTTCAAGTCTTGGAAACAACCTCTTGTGTAAAAAACAGGGTAAGGCTGCGTACAATACACCAAAATGGTGGGACCCCTTCCCGGACCCTGCGTATGCGGGAGCTTAAGTGCACCGGGCTGCCCTTTTTTCTGTTATTTTGTTTCGAACAGATTTTGTTTGTTTATTGGTATAAACCTGCTGATCATAGTTCATAACCATATATTTTGAAATTGCAACCTGATGATATCATATCTGCTAATCTCAGTTTTGCTAAGATGTTTGATTTGAAAATTTTGATAGTTCTGATAGGAAAGTATCATTTAAGATAACACAATTCTGACAGGGAACTTTCATTTAAAATAATCGACAAATGTGGAAGTTTTGGGCCTATAAACATTTATACCATTTACCAATGGATTTATATCTGTCTTTAAATTGTGTGAATTATTGTTGTATCTTTCGGCATATACCTGATATCTGTGTTTATGAACTTTTCAGGTCAGAACTTAATCGAATGAATTTCCGGGGTTTCTATTCCGTACTTCTGGAGAGAAATGAAGATCTGGTCAGTGTAGCAACTATTAGGTAAGTATATTGTTACCATGAAGAAGTAGGCTTTATTTGACTGAATGATTGCATTTCTTTTATGAGCTTCTGTTTTTAATGCCTTCTGTTATGGCTGTCTTGATTGACTATTTCCTTTTTCTTAGGGTCCTTGGAGATAAGGTCGCTGAAGTACCTCTTGTTGGTACCAGATTTCAGTATCGTCGTCATGGAATGTGTCGCATATTAATGGATGAATTGGAGAAGGTAAATGAACAAGGAACACATTTTCCCTTTTTGTCTCGATCCCTCATATGACACCCCCTTTATATTTTTATCATCATAATATATGTGATTTGTATATTGGCTATAATACTCCTATTCCTACTTTATAACTTAATTAATTAGTTCCAATGGTGATTGCAATTTTGAGATTATGGCAAAAGTAATTTTGAACTGTATTCTATGATTTTGTTATTATTATCAAATATATCAAGGTTGACTAATGGTCCAAATTTTTGCTTTCATTTATTAACTAAAACTACATTAATCACAAAATTTATTTTTATCAAACTTTCCTGGTTTGATTAGCAAATTCCTTTTCAATTTTTTCCTGGCTTTCTATGGTTCTTTTTACTTCCACTCTCACTAATATAATAATTTTCTTTCATCAGAAGCTCACGCAATTAGGAGTGGAGCGTCTCGTTTTACCTGCTGTTCCCACTGTGGTAGATACATGGACCGGCGCTTTTGGATTTTCAAAGATGCCAAACTTTGAAAGATCACAATTTCTAAACTATACTTTCCTAGATTTTCCGGGTACCATCATGTGCCAGAAGTTTTTAGCAAATATTCCGTCTCCAAATTCGGTTTTGCCAACTGGTATGTAATTTCATTGCATATAGGAGACAAGTTTGTACCTTGCCAAGGTGATTGCATTTACAACTTCAATTTTTCTTTTTGCAGAGTTCCAACGAAAACAAGATGCTATCTCCGGAAGCAGTAGTGCTAGTAATAAGTCTCCAGTTTCTGAAGTTTACCAAGCAGAAGAGGTAGACAAAAGAGAATCGTTGGATCAACAAATGATGGAGTATGTCTCACCTCTGTCTATTTAATCCTTACAAAAATGATGGCGTTAAATGCTTGATATATAATTGTGATAGTGACTGCAAAGGTGATCTAATATTGTGGCCCTGAAAAGGAAAGTCGCTTGAGTATTTTCTCGCCGTAAAAATGAACCCCCTGTACAGCTGTACTGTTATTAAGTAATTTCATGAAGATGTGAAATTTAAAATGTTAGTTGTAAATTGTAATTGAAGTTAATTTTCGTGGTAGTTCTTTTATAAGATAGTTTTTGTCTGCTGCATAATATATCTTGTAATCTATTTGGAACATAATATACTCTTAGTAATCGAAGCAAGTCTTGATAATATGATTAATGTATTAGTGCATATATCTATTTCTGTTATGGATTCTATATTTACTTCATTTGTTTATACATTTAGAGATGTCACCACACCAGCATCCCACATTCTTTTTACAGCACAGAGATTGTTATTGAAAATATTAAAAGCATCAGTTATGTATCAATGGGTTTGTCATTGCTGAAAGTAAAAATGGAAAGGTTCCACATTGCTGAAAGTAAAAATGGAAAGGTTCCACATTGCTGAAAACAGCACACAGACATTGCTGTCTTTTTTCTTCTAATAAAAGGGCTGACATGAATAATGATTTATGGCATCATTAAATAAGTTTAGCTTCCTTCTTGTGATATGTGATGGTTTATGTTTTTTGTGATAATAAACAATTCAAAATAAGTTTTTTTCTTCTTTAGTGGAACTACGTAAGTACATTGCTTAGACGATTTTTTGGTAGTGATACTAATGTTGTGTCTAACGAACCTGATATTTTTGCAGCACTACTGAATGCAATAATGATACTCCTGGCAGTGCTGTTATTGACTGTGTCATCATGGTATTTTCATCTTGTCTCCATTGTGTTATACTACACCGTGTTGTCAAGCAGCAAGCAGCAGCAGCGATTTTTTATTTCATACAAATTGTTGTCAAATAGTCGCTAATGCTATTGCGGCGCTATAGTGTTGCAGCGTAGCAGAAATCTGCGCTTGACATTGACAACACTGACACTACACAATTTGCTTTCTACTTATTTCCTTGTATATTATGTCATTTCTTGTTTCAGTTGAGACTGATACTTTAGTTGGTTTATAGGCGGAGCAACCAATTCCTGAGGATCAACAACATTGCCAGAATGGAACCACTCAAGAGTGCTCCTTTGTAAAGTGGAGTGGACTGGTGTACTCTAGACGAAGGAAGGCGAAAGGGGAACATGAAGCGTAGGGTTTATAATTAGGAGTAAAAATGGAAACACAAGATTTTGTTGAAGGAGAATGAAGTGGTTTTCATCAATGCACATTATATCCACAGTTATAGCTTCCTTCTTTTGTTTGTGTTTCCTTGGTACAAAGTATATATGTGCATAAGTGGAAGACTTTGCATGTGTTTATACTAACTCAAGAGGTAAATTCTAGTGAGATGGATATTGTCTACAGTTTTGGGTATAGTAATGGATTTTAAAAAAAAAAAACTATAATAATGGTTTTTATTTTTTTGTATATTTTAAATCCAGAGTCAAAGTCTTCAAATATGTTCAATGATTTATACAAGTTTAGTGAATAAATTACAATTAAGAAACACCAAAATAGTATAATTTCATATGATGACTGAATAAATCCATCAAATAATGAGAAGTAGTTGTTCATTATAAAATTTGCACTGATGGTTTGAATATTGTAGCTATGTGGTTCTGAGATCTTTTCTATGGCTTGTATATGGCTTGTAATCAGGTATGTAACTATGTTGCAAAAAGAATTGTGTTATTTAAACTATCATTTCAATGCCAACTTATAGGACAACCATAATTTACAAAGAAAATCAGGTATTGACACAAATACCAAAGCAACAGAGAGAAAAATTAAAATCATAATGTGAGTATGAGAGATAAAATTGTCATAAAAGTTGTTAAAAAATGGTTGTAAAAATATCATTTCTCTTTTATTAGGTTTTGCCTCTAGATGGGGTGATTGGGTGCTTTTGCGTGTCGCTACTGTTAATTACTTTATGTTGTCTCTAGGGATGTCAGCGGGGCAGACGCGGGAAATAAAGACAAACTTGAGTAAAATGAAAAAATAACTATTTTTTTTATTATTTTAATCAGTTAATTCGTAAAAATAATTAAAATTCATATAAAAAACAAGACATTATGGTAAACATTACATAGAAAATAATTTCTACATGTGTGAAAAATCAAATAAATATAACATGAAATATTTGTATATACAAACAATTATAAAATGTATTTTAGTGAATTACTTGGGAGCCAGTCCCTAACTCTGCACTATCCTCAAGGGCTCCATCCTTATCCCCACTGGGGACCGTCCACGGATCCCCAAATGGGTTAGCTCCCGCAGGGAATTCCATCTACGGATGCAAATTAGTTGTCTCATTATCTCTGTCCTTTTTGTTGAAGGTTTTTCTGCTCTTATCCAACAAGTTGAACATCGTGGGGGAACTGCATGGAACCAAAATTTGTCTTTGTGTATACTCTATTACTTGCATTTTATTTGCATATCATTGTCTTTTATCTTTCAAGTATAAGATGAAACTAGACCACGTATGAACGATCCTCAAGCCATTCAATATGAGCATATAAGACATTAATTAAACAGTCTAAAAAATTGGCATTAAACCCATGCTCAAAATTTGGTTGGTAGAATAAAAGAGGTAAAAGATCGCATATTAACCGATTTAGAATGTGTGTTGCTAGCATTCCTCTATTCATAATAGTATGTAGTGGCAGAAATCTAGTATTGATACCAACACAATTTTTTTTCATGGGTTAAGTCTGGCAGAAGGAGGATCAACTCTATTATTACTATTAATGTCAATGGTACTCAAATAGAAGAGGTGACGAATGTTAGAGCGACTGTCTATAATCACTTTGCTAATCATTTAAGTAAGATACTATTAATAGACCTGATTTGTAAGATTTTTCTTTCAATACTCTCAGTGTTATGAAAAGAGGTGAGCTGACCAGGCTGTTTAGTGAGGAGGTTAAACAAGCCGTGTGGGATTGTGATAGCTTCAAAAGTCCTGGTCGGGGTGGAATTAACTTTGGTTTCATCAAAGATTTTTGGGAGAAATTAAAGTTAATATTATGCAGTTCATATTGGAGTTTCATCAAAATGAAAAGTTGGTAAAAGGGTTGAACTGTACATTTATAGCTCTAATTATAAAGGCTTATCGGAGTTTAGAGGAATTTCTCTTATTGGATGTATGTACAAAATGTTGTCAAAGGTTTTAGCAAATAGACTTCCCAAGGTTATCGACAATGTCATATCTGATTTTCAGTCGGTCTTTATCAAAGAGAGGCAGATTTTTGATGAGATTCTTATTGCTAACGAAGTGGTGGATGAAGCGTAAGTTCAAAACGGAATTATTAATGTTCAAATTATATTTTGAGAAATCATATGATTTAATTGATTGGAATTATTTGGATGTTGTTATGGGGAAGATGAACTGTCGTGCATTTTGGAGCAAATGGATTATGGAATTTGTGAGCACGGAAGCAACATCGCTTCTTGTGAATGGTAGCCAAACTGGTGAATTTAATTTGAAAGGAGGTTTGTGCCAAGATGATCCTCTATCTCAATTTTTATTTTTAATCGTCTCTGAAGGGTTGAATATTATGTTAAATGCAACCGTTGAGGCTGACATGTTTTCTGGTTATAAAATCTGCGAGGGAAATGCAGTTTGTATCTCTCACGTATAATTTGTTATTAAAACTCTGATTTTGGGAGAGAAGAGTTGGGCTAATATCAGAGATTTGTAAGTCAATCTCATTCTATTTGAGGTAGTATCGAGCCTAAAGGTGAATTTTAACAAAAGCATGTTGGGTGTGAATGTGTCTGGTTCTTGGCTGACTGAGTCATCAGTTGTTTTGAACTGTAAAATTGGTTGTATTGCTTTGTTGTATCTCGGTCTTCCAATATGTGGTTAATTCTTATAGGGTGATCATCGTTGGTTAAACTTTTGGCATCGGCTGGTAGAACATATTAAAAGAAGTTATATGGGTGGAAAAGTTAAAAAATTGTCTTTGGGTTGGTAGATCATATTGTCCTTCTTCAAAGCTCCCTCATGCATCATCTCCTCTATCGAATATGTTTTAAAATATGTTTTTTGTGGGTGGGGGGGGTTATATGAGGATGTCAGGAAAGTTTATTGTATTAAATGAAACATTATTTGGTTGGACAACGAGAACAAGGGACTAAGTTTAAGAGGATTAGAGAGTTTAATTTGGCTTTGTTGCGTAAATGATGTTTGATGATGCATGTGGTGCAGATGGTCCTTTATTCAAGATTTTAGTAGCTTCATATGGGGATGATGGTGGGTGAAGGAGGCAGGGAGAACGAGGTCAAGTTGGTGGAAAGAAATAGTGAATATCAGTAGACTTAACAGGATGTGGGTAGGTAGGTGTTTGATGATGGGGGCAAAAACGTTCTTTTGGTTAGACTAGTGGTTAGAAAGTAGTCCTTTACGAGATAAGTTCAGACGTCTTTTTAAGTTGTCAGAGAATTGTTTGGTCTATGTGGACGACATGTGTTCTTTAGGGTGTCTATCTTATGTTGTCTATTGTGGAGCCAACTGATCATTGTGACATCTCGGGTGTTGTCTAGAATAATCAGCCCCTTTGAAGGTTTTTTGGTTTGCTTAGCGTTTATTCCCAATTGTATATCAACGAAAGACAATTTGCTCTTATGTGGAATTCTACAATCTAACTCAATTTTTTTTTTCCAGTGGTTGCGGGATGGAGGAAAGTGTCGATCCCTTATTTTTGGGTTGTGATTTTGATGGTAGCATTTGATTTCTCATTCTAGATTGGTTAAGTATTCACTAAGGATGTTGGAGGATTCTATCTGATCACCTTGCTCAATTTGAAAGTTTAGGAGGCGAGTCTAGAAAATGTCGACCTCCTCTTCATTTGATTTGGTTGTCTTGTGTTTTGGATTTCCTCATTTGATTTGGTTGTCTTGTGTTTGAGTTATTTGAAAAGAAAATAAATGTCACATTTTTCAGCAAAATGAGTCGTCTCTGGATCAATTATTTGATGAAATGAAGCTTCTTTCTTTTTGGTGGTTGAATGATAAAAAAATATTATCTTTTGGTTTTCATCTCTATTGGATTAGTCCACTTCAGTCCATGTTGTGAAGCTGACTGATCGTTATGACATATCAGATGTTGTCTAGAATAAATCTTCCCCTTTGAAGTTTTTTTTTTTGTTTTCCATTATTCACAATTGTATATCAACGAAGGACAATATGCTCTGATGTGGAATTCTATGGTCTAACTATAATATTTGTTCCACTGGTTACGGGATGGAAGACAATGTCAATCACTTATTTTTTGGTTGTAATTTTAATGGTAGCGTTTAATTTATTGGTTAAGTATCCACTAAGCAGGTCTGATGACTCTTTCTTACCACCTTACTCAATTTGAAAACTTAGGAGGCTTGTCTGGAAAGTGTCGACCTTCTCTTCATTTGATTTGTGTGTCTCGTGTTTGACTTTCTTCATTTGATTTTGCTGTCTTGTGTTTGGGTTTATTGAAAAGAAAATAACTGTCGCAATTTTTAGCAAAATCAGTCGTCTCTGAAACAATTATTTGATAAAATGAAGTTTGTATCTTTTTGGTGGTTGAAAGCTAAAAACAAAAAAATTAGCTTTTGATTTTTTTATCTTTGGTGTATTAGTCCTCTTTAGTGCATGTTTTGAAGCCGACCGGTCATTATGATATCTCGGATGTCGTCTGGAATAAATACACCCATTTAAAGGTTTTTTTATTTGCCTGGCGATTATACACAGTCATATACCAATGAAGGACAATCTGCTCCAATGTGGAATTCTACATTCTAACTCTAATATTTGTTCCAATGGTTGCGGGATGGAGGAAAGTGTCAATCGCTTATTTTTGGGTTGTGATTTTGACTGCAATATTTGATTTCTCATTATCTATTACTAATCAGGTACAATGACTCTTTCTTTTTTTTTTTAGAGGAAAAATGACTCTTTCTTATCACCTTACTCAATTTGAAAGCTTAGAAGGAAAGTCTAGAAAAATGTTGACCTTCTATTAATTTGATTTGACTGTCTTGTGTTGGGGTTATTTGAAAAGAAAAAAATTGTTGCATTTTTCAGCAAAATGAGTTGTCTCTAAAATAGTTATTTGATGAAATGAAGCTTATATCTTTTTGGTGGTTGAAAGTTAAAAAAAAAAAAAATTAGCTTTTGATTTTTATCTTTGGTGGATTAGTCCTCTTCAGTGCATGTTGTGGAGCCGACCGATCGTTATGACATCTCAGATGTTGTCTTGAATAAATATGCCCCTTTGAAGAGTTTTTTTGCTTGCTTGGCGGGTATACACAATCATATATTGACGAAGTTCAATCTGCTATGATGTGGAATTCTACAATCTAACTCTAATATTTGTTCCAGTGGTTGCACTATGAGGAAAGTGTCAATCACTGAACTTTGGGTTGTGATTTTGATGGTAGCATTTGATTTTGTCATTTTGCATTGGTTAAGTATTCACCAAGCAGGTACAATGACCGTTTCGGATCACCTTGATCAATTTGAAAGCTTAAGAGGCTAGTCTAGAAAATGCCGACTTTCTCTTCATTTGATTTGGTTGTCTTGTGTTTGAGTTTCTTCATTTGATTTGGTTGTCGTATGTTTGAGTTATTTGAAAAGAAAATAATTGCCGCATTTTTCAGCAAAATGATTCGTCTCTGAATCAGTTATTTGATAAAAACAGCTTTTGATGGTTGAAAACTAAAAACAAAAACAAAAACAGCTTTTGATGTTTTATCTTTGGTGGATTAGTCCTCTTCAGTGCCATTTGAGGAGCCGACAAATCGTTATGACATCTCATATGTTCTCTAGAATAAATATGCCCCTTTGAAGGGTTTTTTTGTTTGCCTGGCGGGTATACACAATCATATATCGACGAAAACAATCTGCATCGATGTGGAATTCTACATTATAACTCTAATATTTGTTCCAGTGGTTTCAGAATGGAGGAAAGTGTCAATCACTGATTTTTGGGTTGTGATTTTGATGGTAGCGTTTGATTTCTCATTTTGCATTGGTAAATTTTCACTAAGCAGGTCCGATGACTCTTTCTGACCACCTTACTCAATTTGAAAGCTTAGGAGGTTAGTCTAGAAAATGCCGACCTTCCCTTCATTTGATTTGGTTTTTTTTGTTTTTTTTTACAAAAGGTTGGCTTTAACTTTAACTCTTACAACAAGCTTGTAAGATGAAAATTACTGGTACATATTGTAGAGTAAATGCTTCTTCAAACCATACCACTCTTGATAGCATACTTAAGGTGTTTGAGTTTTTTCATTGGATGTGACCGTCTTGTGTCTGAGTTATTTGAAAATAAAATAAGTGTCGCAATTTTCAGCAAAATGAGTCGTCTCTGAATCAATCATTTGATAAAATGAAATTTATATCTTTTTGGTGGTTGAAAGCTAACAAAAAAAAAATTCTTTGATTTTTATCTTTGGTTGATTAGTCCTCTTCAGTGCATGTTGTGGAGCTGACCGATCGTTATGACATCTTAGATGTTCTCTATAATGAATATGCCCTTTGAAGGGTTTTTTTGTTTCCCTGGTGGGTATACACAATCGTATAACGACGAAAACAATCTGCACCGATGTGGAATTCTACATTCTAACTCTAATATTTGTGTCAATTATTTCGGGATGTAGGAAAGTGTCGATCACTGATTTTTGGGTTGTGATTTTGATGGTAACGTTTGATTTCTTATTTTGCATTGGTTAAGTATTCAGTAAGCATGTCCGATGATTCTTTCTGATCACCTTACTCAATTTGAAAGCTTAGGAGGTTAGTCTAGAAAATGCTGACCTTCCCTTCATTTGATTTGGTTGTCTTTTGTTTGAGTTTCTTCATTTGATTTGGATGTCTTGTGTTTGAGTTATTTGAAAAGAAAATAGTTGTCGCATTTTTCATCAAAATGAGTCATCTCTGAATTAGTTATTTGATAAAATGAAGTTTCTATCTTTTTGGTAGTTGGAAGCTAAAAAAATAAAAATTAGCTTTTGATTTTTTATCTTCGGTAGATTAGTCCTCTTCAGTGCCTGTTGTGGAGCCGACCGATCGTTATGACATCTCGGATGTTGTTTGGAATAAATCTGCCCTTTTGAAGTTTTTTTGTTTGTCTGGCGATTATTCACAATCATATATCGACGAAGGACAATCTTACCTGATATGGAATTCTACCGTCTAACTCTAATATTTGTTCCAGTGGTTGCAGGATGGAGAAAAGTGTCAATCAAATATTTATGGGTTGTAATTTTGATGGTAGCGTTTGATTTCTCATTATGCATTGGTTTAAGTATTCACTAAGTAGGTCTGATGACTCTTTTTTTATCACCTTACTCAAATTGAAAGCTTAGGAGGAGAGTTTAGAAAATATCGACCTTCTCTACATTTGATTTGACTGTCTTGTGTTTGGATTATTTGAAAAGAAAATAATTGTCACATTTTCAACCGAATGAGTTCTCTCTGAATTGGTTATTTGATGAAATGAAGCTTCTATTTTTTGTGGTTGAAAGCTTAAAACAAAAAACAAAATTGATTTTCATATCTAGTGGATCTGTCCTCTTGTGCTTTAGTCCTGTTACCTAACTAGTGACTTTTGTTTTGTTTTCAGGCTATTGTTTTTGTTTCTCTTTGTTTTATTGGTTGTTGCTTTGTTTGTCTCTTAGTAATGACTTTTGTTTCCTCACCATGCACTTGATTAGGATCTTTTCGTGGTTTAATATAACTCATTTTAGCTTCTTCAAATAAAAAGACACATTTTTCAATGGAAATACATCTATTGGAACTGGGAAGTATTTGGCCTTCCATGATAAGTCGAAACAAGAAAAGAACTTTCAATTATATCAAAGATGTAATTTGAAAGAAAAGAAAAAAACTCTGCTCTTGGTCAGGAAAGACTCTGTAAATGGTAGGAAGATAAGTTCTTATCAAATCAGCCATACAATCTACTTGTAACTGTGCAATGATCATCTTTCCCATTCCCTCCGCTATTGGGGATGAAACTGAAAGAAATATGAACTCTTTTTGACGGGGACAAAATTTGGAGACACTAAGGCCTTGTTTGCGAGTTTAGAGGGAAAGGGAGGGGATGGTTTGAGAAAAAATGAATGAGCAAGTGAAAGAAGTAGAGGAAAATGGGAGGAGAGGATTTTGGTGGGTTAACTTTTCTTCATAATACAAAACC
>Ga0315915_1007250_pt1 | contig 13308 bp, 9 predicted proteins | sample MpolbnodulesMG_FD_207738 | JGI IMG/M metagenome (GOLD analysis project Ga0315915, IMG submission 207738) | Medicago polymorpha root nodule microbial communities from Los Angeles, California, United States - branched nodules | ecosystem: Host-associated > Plants > Roots > Nodule | place: USA... | reverse complement strand
GTAGCAGGTGGGCGTTGGTATAGGTTTTATGACCTATACCAACGGCTTTTGAGACCTTTACCAACGGTTTCTGCCGTTGCTAAATGGCAAGTTTCTTGTAGTGAATGGAAATGTATGTGGCCCGGCATACTTGAAGGTGACACCAACATCTCCACTAGCTATAGGTTGACCACCATTAACAATACAAACATCATCCGAGACACTCAAGATTGAAGGGTCTATAGGTTCAGCTGTTTGAAAGTTTAGGCATTCTAATTTCACATTCTTTTGAGCACAAGGACAATTGTTAGATATAGTCACAAGAAATTCTGGATTTTGCTTGATTTGAATTCCTGTTGGATGCTGGGTTACATGGAGATCACTCAGTGAACATTCGCTATAACCTGAAAAATAAAATTTAGTATATGTTTGGTGAGTTTGACAAAATCACAGTGATATCGAAGACAAGAAGTTCTATTGATTTGAGAAAAACATTACCTTGAGATACGAGGACAAGAAAGAAAACTACTGTGAGAATTTTGGTAGTTGGACCACTCATTTTTGCCTTAACAATTTTACCTTTCAATTCTTGGATATATGCTTAGGCAAGTGTGGGTGCGTAGTGTTATTTATACATGTAAATTCCTGATACAAATATTATAAAATTCATTTTTTTTACTCAATATTATAAAATTCATTTGACTAGTGTATTTTTTTAAGGGACTTGACCATTGTAATAATTAGTATCATATTATAAAATTCATTTGACCAGTGTATTTTTTAAAATTTTAACAATTAGAATTGTATCAACTATTATTAAATATATACTGCAATGCATACATGTGTTTTCCAATTATCTATTGTAAAAGGGTATTTTTGACGTCCCACGAGCATGGCTTAATTAGTATGGTGATTGCATGTAATACGCAGAAGCTATGTTTGAGATGAATTTATAACTACTAAGTTACTTTCCTCCTTAAAAAAAAGTTACTTGAAAAAAAAGTAATGTTGATTTTTCTTGTAAAAAAAGAGCATTTTTGACTTCTTTTTTTATCTATACAAGATGTCACAATCATTGCATGAAACTCATACACACCTACGAGGTTCCGAGTATCAATTTGAGTGAAAGTGCTCAACATAAGAATATAAACATTTCTCAATTGAGTCGGGTTTTACAAACAATAAATATTGACCTTTTTTAATAAATAAAAACATTCATTTATTCAAATTGATAAAATAAAATATATAAAAAATGTAAATTTAAAATAGCTAAAACCGACTATGAGTAATTTTGCCATGAAATGAGTAATTTTGACTTGAACCCCACACATTTCAAAATAATCTTTTACAGGCTGCAAGATATTATTTTCTTTTACCAGTAATATATTTTTCCAAACAATTTTCCCAAGTAAATTTTCATCAAAATTTTATGCTTATATTAGAAATAACTAAAACAAAAATTATAAAAACTGTTTTGGAACTTGAGTGAAAACTATTTTCAAAGCAAGTAGAAGGACAATTAAACCCCAATTTAGCTAAGTATGTTTTGTTTTCAAATTTAAGTTTTAAAACTAAAATTTGTAACCATGCCAAACACCCTAAAGGGTTTATAAGTGGTGAAGAGTTTGAGTTATGGCTTCGAACTTTTAAGCCATAAAACTGCACAGCCCACACACGAAAGACCATCTTTTCATTTAGAGAAATGTTTACTCTTACGAAATGTATCGAACGAAAAGTGAACGTAACATTTTGATTGGCTTATACTCCGTTACACCATATTTAACTCAGATGCAGGAGATAAGAACTTAATGTTTCTTAAAAAAAATACATATCACCGTTTGTGCATTTCCTATAAGAATAAATTGTGCTATCATAGCACTGCTTGGAAGAATATTATTGACAAATATTCAATGGAAAACAAACACAAACGGCAATGTAACAACCATAAACTTGAACGAATCATATCAAGAGGCCGCGGCGAGTGGTTCAAGATTTGGCATGGAGGTTCCTGCTAAGAAGGCTTTGATCAATGTTAGAGCAAGTTTTGGTCTATGTAGAGGAACTTCGTGCCCGGCACCCCGTACATTTACAAACGTGAGTCCGGCGTATTCTTGGGTCCATCCTCCTACCTGATTGTTTCACTTAGATATCAATAACAATGCACTGAAGTAAATGTGAAGTGAACAATATCTATCCATCTATTTATCTATTACTGACTTACCTCCCCGTCATCATACCATGCACGCCAGGGGCTCACAGTTGGAAGCTTGAGAGCATTTATAGTATAGCGAGTAGATGTTACCGGGACTACAGCATCTGTATTACCACTGACATGACATAGATGAATTGAGAAAACACAAAAAATGTGTGAGCCGCTTTGGAGCCCAAAATTATTTTTCGTGAAAAAAAATGATATACGAGTTACAGTGATTGAATAAGTAACCTGAATATCCATATTCGAAGACCAGTAGGAATAAGTTCACGATATATGTCGAGTACTGTCCTAGGAGAATCCTTCCAGTTTGTATTTACCACAGTGCTGCAATGAATGAGAGAATAAGTGGATTCTGATCTTGAGAGTTTGTTATAAACATGAAAGAAAAATATGGTGATGCACTTTATGCTGTGCCTAAATCCCTGAAGTCACTACGTAATATCAAATGATTTAGTTGCAAGGATTCTTGATTTGTTAGTTAATAACTCAATATCATATGAAAAGGAACTCGTATAAAAAGTACAGAAAAGGTGCAGAGATAGAATCATTCAGTTTCTACATTGCAGTTCATCATATACATGAAGCTTCCTCCGAGTTGGTTTTTGTTTTGTCACTTCTATTTTGCAAAGTTAAAAGGTGGTTATGCGATTTGTAACACATGATGTGGAAATAAGTAGATGAGCATTACCTGCAGGTCTCCCATTTAGCAGGCTTATAATCTGGATCAACATGTAGAATCTTTTGGACCTCTGGTCGATTGAAGTATATAGTGCTGTGCTTTTCGGTGCAAGGATCATACACACTTCTGAGTCTTCCAACACTCTGTTACATGACAGAGCATATGAATGAGGGTTTATGATATAAAATCATATAATTCAGGACTCTATAATTCAGTGTTGAGAGTATGCATCAGTAGCCATAGTTGTTGTTCATAGGCTGGACTCTATAATTCAGTTAGATATTTCGTGTATTTAAAAAATATAAACTTCAATTTAGATCTATCGAATGTACCTTACTTGGTTACTCATCTTGTCATGAAAGGTAGAAGTATCTAGATAAGGAAGGAAAAATGTTCATTGTAACAACCTACCCAAAACAAACAAAATTTACCCAGGTTCGATTCTCTCCGGTGTCAATTTGGGTGGGCTAATTTAGCTTCTTAAAAAAAAACAATTTACCCAAAACCAAACAAAACTTACCCAGAAACGGTATAACTGCTGAACTGTCATAACAAGTATTATTTAACTTAATTATGCTTAATATTCAGCCTAGTTGCATCAAACAGAACTAGGATGTAACCCATGGAATCTAGCACCGACACCTTGGGTCGAAGGCATGTCCGGCGTCTGGGACGTGTCAGTGTCTGACTGACAATAATGTCTTTACGTTTTCAACTACTTCTATTTTCTTAAATAATTATCGATGCATGTGCCAGTGTCGTACTTGGTTTTTTGTGTCTATGCTTCATAGTACTCTATCACTCAGTAATGGTAAATTAATTTAGAAGGAACTCTCCATTTGATTAGACAGAATCAGAATGAGCACATCACATCTTTAAGAGGATCTTATTTTCATAATATTATTCTTAGGTTTAAAATGACAAATGTGAGGAAATAGGGAATCATATTACACTACCATGTAATCTTTAAAACATGTACTGCACCATGACAAACAAGAAAATCTTCAACAACCAGTAATATTTAGGACCCTTAAAGATAAGATCAAAACAACAGTAGGTAGAAGCAAGAAAGGTAACTTACATTCTTTCTTTTGACCCGCCGATTATCATTAGCATGGCAAGGAGGAGTGAAGATACTGTATGGGTCTATATTACCCATTTCTTTATCAGCAATTTCCAAGATCCTTTCACATGACTGTGACGGGTGTTCGACTGACTGAAAATCACATAGCAAGTTCAAGAGCTTGAATGTTTGATCCGAGATCATACCATTTGCCCACATAAACTCGAAAATCCCCAATTGATCATGGAAATCATCTGTTAGAGCATTTCCTACCTGCAGCAGACTCAGATACATATTATTCCCCTAATGACACGTAGTTTTCGGCAATTTATTCTCCAAATTATTACAATATTGCATGAGATTATTACTAGTTTATTTTTTATTTTTTTGTGTAAAAACGGAATTCATACCATGAAACCTTTGAAATTTATAGAATCGTGTTTTGTAGCTGAGTTGTACTTGACAATAACTTGGCTAAGTTGAGGAACATAATGTCCTGAAACAAGCAAAACCGTAGTTAGAGAACTCAAACACTAGACATAATATGTGTCCTCATCTATCTCACAATTTGTGTTTACCTGCATAGCTCTCACCACTGATGAAAAAGTCTGTTTTTTTGTACTGGGGAAAACGCTCAAACCACTTCAATAGAAATATGAGATTATCCTCAGCTGCACATAAAGAATTTATTAATTTGATTTTATTCAATGAACATACATGAAGTGTTATGAACTCCAATAAGAGAGCTCATCCAAAACAACTAGTTCATTAGGGAGAACCCCTAGACATGTATGTTTGGTTTCATTTTCGATGGATGCAAAAGAGAGCATGAAAATATTAAATCGATTTTACAAAAGTCTCACTATTCGAGAGACAACGTCATGACACTTCACTCAACTTCCTCTTCGATCAGAACCCTTTGTGGAAAATTCTTTCAAAGAATTCAACCTCCCAACAAAAGCACCGATATAATGAGCATCAGCCAAATCAGAGGACTCATCATAAAATACTAGTCTATTGAGAGTAAGAATACTTTGTCTTATAAGTTTAACTTCATAATTGAGACTCCGAATGTGTGACACCTTTATTAATCTCCGTCATCTGACCTCAAACCAAATGGTATAGATTATTTAAACATGATCTGATAAAGGTGTAATGTTATACGACTAATCTCAAATCAATGGCCAAGACTTTTTTCATCAACCCACCCGTAATTAGGATCTTTGACCCAAGTAGGCGCCCGAATGTATCCTATGGCTTGGGCCCTTTGGGCCTACTATGAGACTAATTCTCTGCAGCAGGACGTCTGATTTTATTATTTTTACCAGGGTTGGGCTACCTTCCAACTCTCCAAACTCAAAGTTGGTATGATCAAGATTATTTACTGCGTAAAAAAGCGTGTATTAGTAAAGGAAAGTGATCTAGATCCAAGTAAGTGACACCTTACCTGTCCTCTTATCGCCATTGTTGAGAATGTCATCAGATGAATTCTTTGTTGAATATGAAAATCCAACTCCAACAGGAGAGTCAATATAAAGAATATTGGCAACTACAAAAAAAAAACACAAATTAAACAGTTTAACATAGCATTTTTTTATTGGAAACTCGATATCCGACCTAATGACCGGCTAATCCAGGATACCAACCCCACCTCCACTAACCAGACACCAATTGTTGTAAACACACCCAACACAGGAATAAAATTCAACATAACATAATATATATTTTTAATGCTGAAACACAGAATCATTCTAACTCACCTTGATTCCAAGCATAAGGATTAAAATGAAGGTTTTTGGCATCAGAATTAATATGAAAAGGACCAATTTCCTCAGCTTCACCATAAGCAATAGAGGAACAACCAGGGCCACCATTAAGCCATAAAAGAAGAGGCTTAGAAGTAGGATCAACATGATCAGCTTGAATGAACCAGTAAAACAAATTCCTACCAACATCCTCATTCACTGTTATATAACCAGAATAATGTTCAAAGCTGATGTTGAAGTTTTGACCTGGGAGTGCTCTACCAATCTTGTCCTGTCCTTGTTGGACAAATGGATCTGTTGCAATGTTACATTGGAAAATGGTTGCCAATGTTATGATGACAATGAACAAAATTTGAGACCACTTAGAATTGGCCATTTCAGATTGTAGATATGTACAGTACACTCAATTCTGTGGCATTTATAGGAATATTAATTAACTATACAATAAATAATTAATTGTAGTATGAAGATAAGGTAATTATTGAGTGTAGTATGAAGAATATTAATGATGTACCTCACTAGAGCTTTGTGACTGTGTCAGTTTTGTATTTTTGCACTGTCAGTATTTGTATCTTTGCATCCAAGTTAATTGAGTAGGTGTGTTGTTCACGTTGGTGTCAAAGACAATACATGAATTGCAGGTTACGTCTCTTCCTTCTACAGTTAAGTGTTTTGACACATGATGTAAGCAGGAATCTTCCTTATACAGTTAAACCCTCCAAATTTTGTTTCTGTAACTGAAAATTTCATTTTATTGGAACACATTTCTATTTAGGCAAACTTGGTTATGATTGGTTATGCGGGGATAACAAATGATTTTTCAAAATAGATTATGGATAAAGGTGAGTTGAATTTAAGTTATATATATATATTTGGATGTATTTATGTAAAAGTTTTAAGGGATTAAAACAGTTAAGGATTCAAAGGTCCAAAGTTTGAATCCCGACAAAGGAGAAAATACTAACATAACAATTAACATACTAACATTTGTCATTAAAAAGAAAAACCTCCAAAATTAAAACCAAACATATGCTAAGTTTGTTGGAATTTCAATAAACTCAAAAAAAGGGCCAATACATTAACATATGAATAAAAATATAATCACATGTATATATTATGACAAAAATAATTAAAAAATAGGTCATCATATTAATATGTTAGTAAGAATATAGGCAAATATATAAATTACAAAAAAATAAAACAATAAGTCTCATATTAATATGAGTGAAAATATAGACATTTGTATAATTTTCTTAAAAAAGAAAAATAGGTCTCATATTAGAGTCACACAAGTAATGAAATGCAAATTGCTCTATTAACAACTATGAGATGTATTTTAGTAAAAAATAAATCTATGAGATGTATTTGTATATTGTTCCGATACACCAAAAAGTCCCTTGGCATCACTGGCTTCCTAATATTATTAGGATACCTTCTACTGTTAATTTCTACCCTTCTGTAGCATGTTATTCAGTTAGTCTTGTGTGCCTTTAACCTATATAACTTGTTGATTGTACTAGTAGTTTTCAGCATGAATGAAGTACATTGAAACCATTTTCTCCCTAAATTTTGCTTCCTGCTTCCTTTAGCTTGCCTGAATATTCTTGGAGCCCACACTCCTAGAAGAGTGCATATTTCCTTTACATTTTGTGTTAGCAGAGTGTATCATACAACTGTTTCCTACCAAAAGCATGAAATCATTACTACAAATCACTTAGTTTTTATCAACCGATTAATACAATTTGTTTACTAATAATTTTTTAAATCAATCAATACCGTTTTTGAGGTTTTCTTTGTCCTTGCCAATCAAAGATATTTGTAAGTAGAACTGTGGGACTAATCAATCAACTTAGCTCAATCGTTAAATAAATTCTTGAGTACAACTCTCATGATTCAAGGAAGAGAATTAATTGTATTTGTATCCTCTTTATTTAAACCAGTCTTTGGTTGAGGAACAACATATCGCATTCACCACTTGTTTTCTAATAAAGACAAAATACAAACGGCAATGAAACAACCATAAACTTGAATCTATCATATCAAATTGCGGCGGTGAGTGTGCGTGGTTCAAGAGTTGGCATGGAGGTTCCTTCTAAGAAGGCTTTGATCAATGTTAGAGCAAGTTTTGGTCTATGCAGAGGAACTTCGTGCCCTGCACCCCTTACGTTAACAAATGTGAGTCCCGCGTATTCTTGGGTCCATCCTCCTACCTGTTTGTTTCAATTATATGTCAATGTCAATGCAATGAAGTGAATGCTAAGTAAACAATAGCTAGTAAATGAGAAAATATAATCTAAACGAAGAAAATAGATGGAATCTATCTGTCTATTATGACTTACCTCCCCATCATCATACCATGCACGCCATGGGCTCGCAGTTGGAAGCTTGAGAGCATTTATGGAATAGCGAGTAGATGCTACTGGGATTACAGCATCAGTATTACCACTTCCATGACATAGATGAATTGAGGAAACACAAAAATGTAAGTCCCTTTGGCGCCTAAAATTACTTTAGGAAAAAAATGACATGCGAGTGACAGTGGATGAATGAGTAACCTGAATATCCATATTCGCAGCCCGGTAGGAATAAGTTCACGATATATATTGAGCACTGACGTAGGTGAATCCTTCCAGTTAGTACCTACCACATCACTGCAATAAATGATAATAACTGGATTATGATCTTATGAATTTGTTATAAACATGGAAAGAAATACAATGATGCACTTTATGTTGTGCCTAAAATTCTTGAAGTCAGTCAGTACCAATTATTAAATGATATAGTTGCAAGAATTCTTCAATTGTTAGTTAATAGTGCAGAATAGTATTTTGCTTCTCCGACAGTATTTCTGTTTTCAGTACTATTTTCATGTGATTTGTAGCATATGCTGTTAAAATATGTAAAGACTTTTAAAAGTTTCTGTTTTGACTTTTGGGCCTTACCTGCAGGTCTGCCATTTATCAGGCTTATGATCTGGATCAACATGTAGAGCCCTTTGGACCTCTGGTCGATTGAAGTATATAATGCTGTGTTTCTCTGTGCAAGGATCATACACACTTCTGAGTCTTCCAAAACTCTGTTACAAATCATATACCTTTGTGATATGAATAAGGATTTATACTATAAAAAAATCATATAATTCAGATTCTATAATTCAATGTTGAGAATGTGCCTCAGTATATGTAGTTGGAATTCATAAGCTAAAGTGTATAATTTCTATCATTATGGATGTTTTGTGATAATTGAGATTGTTATGGGCAGTATGTAGGCAATAATTTAAAAAGTTAATTATGGGAAGTTATAATTGTAATTTAACTTTAAATTAACAGGCAGAAGTATTAGTATTAGTCACAGATTTTTTGTTTTTTAAAAAAATTAACTTCAATTTAGAACTGCCGAATATACCTTTCTTGGTTACTCATTTTCATAAAGGGTGAACCCGGATCCTCTCAAGTCTCAATCCTCTTTTATCTCAATATCTCTCAACAATAAATCTTATCCACTAAATTAAATTAGGTTGATCTAACGTTATGATAATAAACGCAAAACTCTGAAATGAAACACACTGCAACCATGTTATATCGGCAGACAACTGAAACGTTGGCGGAGTGACGGAGCAACAGATCCAGCAGGTGGCAGAAGCTGTGCGGCCCTCTGACCTTTAAAAATGTTCATTTCTAAAGATGTCCTGTTTCTTGAAACTAAATTCCCTTTTTCCAGTGAATCTCCACCTGCATTAGTTGCAACCTTCAGAGTTCTCCCACTTGGTGTTATTCAAACTATCAGGTCCGTCTTGGGCTATGTTTGGGAGTTTGGATGGAAAGGGAGGAGAGAGTTTTAAGGATAAAAGACGGAATAAAGAGAAAATGAACTAACGAAGGGTGAGTAGTTCCCAACCTTGCATGAGATTTTATTTTTCTTCATTGGACTAAAACCATCCAATATGGGGGAACTAAAAAAATGCATAGGGGAAGGGTTTTGGAGGATATCGAATAAATTTCAAATTCACTACTTCTCTTGATAATACTCTTAAAACAAAACAAAAAAATTACTCATAAATATATTCATCCCATTCCCTTAAAAAATGCTCTCTCAAAAAAACTGAGGGATTCCTCTATCTTTCCCTTTTTCTTCAAATTTCTCCCATCTCTTCCCCTCTTAACGCACAGGTTGATTCTCCTTCACCTGCACCTTATGCAAAATGATACTCAAACATCCTCTTCTCCCTCCCCTGAATATTACTACATTGCTTCAAATAATACTAATCCAGGTTCCTCCTTTCTAATTTAGTTAGCAGAGTTGTCCATTGAATGCAAACAAGGTCCAAGTCAGGAATTGTGTTAGGATCCTTTCTTACCCTAACATCTTTCCATGCCTAAACTGCATCGTACACTTATCTTTACAAATGCAAAATCAAAATTAATAGGGCTCCACTTTTAAGCATGCCTAGGTCCTTCCTCCTAGGAGGCCGCTACACAAAGAGTATCATGATGGGGTTTCATCAAATATTCGGAAAACTTCTTATTAGTTGTTAACCCTGTAAGGCTGTTACAGTGCACATTATCTTATAAGCCAAATAAATAGAGAATCCATCAATTTAGTGCTTTTCTTACAAGCCAAATAAATTTATTGAACCAAAATATTTATATAATCATAGTTTATAGCACAAGCTGTGCTAAAGCAGCACCCACAGCCGAATTCTGAACTCTAAAAACAGAAATATGTAACCCCATATAGCAAGGGTAGGAAGCCTAGAACATGATATGAAGTGCTAATAAAACTCATCGGTTTTGGCTTCTCATAAAGTAAATGTGATCTCTCCTTGTTGAATCTTAAAACTGTTGCATGCTGCCTTTACACATTGATCTAAGTCGATGATGATAGTGATATAACATTTACTGCCGATTCTGCTTCCAGGTTGTAATTTCCAAACTCCTGTCCCAAACTAAATATATCCAAGGTTTAATAGACAAGACTCATATGGATGATTAACATCGAAATAAAGAGCCATAATTGTACAGATTCAGATTTTCAGGCAGAGGAATTGAGATGCCTTTGGCAGAAGCCATTTCAGTCTTGTGGAGTAGATCCTATATATACTTAGCTTGAGATAAAAGATAGAATCAGAAAGAGGTTTGTTTCACCTCAATAACAAGAAAAATCTCTAACTCAACTAGCTGTTTGAGGAGCAGAATAACTAGCATTTTGAACCCGAGGTAAACTTTCATGTGCCAAGATAGTTTTGGAATAGCCATAGACGCAGAGGTATGAGTTAGATTCAGAGATGCAAAATCAACAACACCCTTATGTTTATAATGTGTTGCTTAAGAGATAAAAGCAGAGTTTCAATCTCGTCAACGTCAAATCACTATGATTTGCTATTAATTGGTGTTACTAGAGATTCAAACTGAATCGGTAAGCCCTCAAAGATAATATCCAACTGTTGTGATGCTGAAAATGGTGAACAAATATAAGGATTGGTTTCTATCGCGATGGCTTTAGAAACTCTGACATACCATGAAGATTTCAGAGAATTCTGAGAGCTTAGAGAGTTAAAGTGAAATTTAAAGTTTGTGAATGATGGTTTCTGTATTCTAATTCTCTAAACTCATACTGAGTAGAGCAAAAACCATTTTAGTAACTGCTTATAACACAAATGATCTAACTACTGAGCTGTCATAACAAGTATTAATTAATTTAATTATGCTTAATATTCTGCCTAGTCGCTTACTAACAAAAATAGGATGTAACCCATGTACTCTATCATTCTACATCTTAAATTAATTTATAAGGAACTCTCCATTTATCTAGACAGAATCAAACTGAGCACATCACATCTTTAAGAACATTTTTTTTTGACTCATTAAGAAGATCTTTTTCATAATCTTAATACAGTATGTTTTTGAAAACATGTACTGCACCATCACAAACAAGGAAATCTTCAACAGCCAACAATATTAGAACCTTTAAAGACAAGATAAAACAATAGTAGAAGCTAGAAAGATCAACTTACATGCTTTCTTTTATCCAGATGATTATCATTCGCATGGCAAGGAGGGGTAAAGACACTGTATGGGTCTATATTACCCATTTCTTCATAGGCAATGTCCCAGATTTTGTCACATGAATCTGATGGGTGTTCAACTGGCTGAAAATCACATAGCAGATTCAGGAGCTTGAATGTTTGATCCGAAATCATACCACTGGACCACATAAACTGGAACATCCCCAATTGATCACTGAAATCATCTGTTAGAGCATTTCCTACCTGCAGCAGACAAATGTAAATTATCAATTCAGTTAATAATGTGAAAGGATCTAACTGTTCCAAACAAATGGAATCATTACTAGTTTTTGTGCAAAAATGGAATGCATACCATGTACCCTTTGAGATTTATAGAATCTTGCTTTGTATCTAAGTTGTACTTGGCAATAACTTGGCTAAGTTGCGGAACATAATGTCCTGAAACAAGGAAAACTAGAGTTAGAGAACTCAAACATTTGACACGATAAGTGTCCTTATCTATCTCACCATTTGTGTTTACCTGCATAGCTTTCACCACTGATGAAAAAGTCTGTTTTTTTGTACTGGGGAAAACGCTCAAACCACTTCAATAGAAATATTAGATTGTCCTCAGCTGCACATAACGAATTAATAATTTAATTTGCTTCGATTCAATTGGCATACATGAAAAATGGTTGGTAAAGTGTTATGTGAGCCCAAAAGGAGAACTCATCCAAAACAACTAGTCCATTAGAGAGAACCTCTAAACACCTATGCTTGGTTTCACTTTTGAAGGAGGCAAGAGTGATGCTTGAATTGAAGTGTTAAATTGATTTTGATATGTTTGAGTGTTGTCAAATAGAATTGATTTTTCCTGTTTTAACTTGAAACAGTGACCTTAAGCTTTTGCCTGAAAACGTGATTTTATGGCTGAAATTTATTGTTCATCACTTTTACGTAAATGTATCTGAACATAAAATTATTTTAGGAATATTGTATTGGGAAGTGGTGTGTTCATCTTTTTAAGAATTTAAAATTTGTACTTCACAATACAAAATTAATATTTTTTGCTTCTTTAACTAGGGCACTTATTGGCATGACCCCTTATTTTACATCCAACTAAATTTTGCAAAAAGTTCATTCAAAATCAAATTTTGCCACTGCAATACAAACACAATAAACTTCACTTCTTAGGTGGGAGTAAACGTCATGGTACTTTACTAAGTGAAACTTTAATCAACTTCCTCATTAGTTAGAACCCTCCATATAATGAACATAAGCCCAGAGGGAGAACTCATCTGAAAAGACTAGTTCATTGAACACATGTTTGGATTGATTTATTTGAGCTAATCTAGTGACATACACTTTTGTGACACTGTATGGGAGAACTTACGAAAATAGCTTATGGCATTGTTCACAATCCATTTTCAGCTTATTTTCATAAGTTAAGCAAGATAGCTTATGAAAACAACTTATACCTTATATGAAAACAATTTAACTTCATTTTATCTTTTGCTATAAAAGTAGTTTATACATAAGTGTTTATCATGATAAGAGTTTATGCTATAAGCTGCAAATAAGTTGTTTATCCAAACAAGACCT
>Ga0315915_1007246_pt1 | contig 13314 bp, 6 predicted proteins | sample MpolbnodulesMG_FD_207738 | JGI IMG/M metagenome (GOLD analysis project Ga0315915, IMG submission 207738) | Medicago polymorpha root nodule microbial communities from Los Angeles, California, United States - branched nodules | ecosystem: Host-associated > Plants > Roots > Nodule | place: USA... | reverse complement strand
ATATCCAACATCAGATGTACATTCATTATGGTCATTTGATTAGAAAGATGGTAGTGACAGGGTAAGAGGGACTTTATAAACTCAACTTTTCTCAAGGCCAATTCCATTTTTTTGGGGGTTGAGGGGGTTTAGAACACCGAATGCATTGCATCTTCCTTTCTTGTTTATGAAGGAAGATTGATGTTCACTTAATGTTTAGCATTGATAGGATTACATGCACGTTGGTGCATGGCTTTCTGAGGCAGGTTAAGGGAGGTGTCCCCCTTTTTGATATGAAATTGTTCTTTGGAGAATGGAAGTTCACATTCCCTCCCTTGTCACTATCTTCAATTATGACATCTTAATGAGAAATAAGCTTATTCTAACATGATCTGCTTTCATTAAAGAAATATTCTCATGTTTATGCATTTTTTATTTATTTATTATTACCATGTTTACAAGGTGCACTAAGTGGGTCTCTGATTTGGCCCAGCCCTGCTTAACAACGTTAATGAATTAAGAAAACAATTTTGGTCACCCTCATGTTGCTAAAAAAACCCAAAAAGGTGTTGAAATAAGTTAATGATTTTTTTATAGACATCTAAAATTTGTATTTTAAATGGCACATTGAAAGTTCTCACCTTGAATTGGTCATGCACATTGAGATATCAGTGTCAAGTGTCAGGTACTGCCATTTTCACCTTTATTTAGAAGTTATAAGCCAATGGATCATTTTCACCTTTATTTAGAAGTTATATGCCTATGAATTGAAGTGTTTCATATTATAAAATAAGTTGTTCTCTATCTGACTTTTAGAGCTATATTAGTGTATTAGGTTTATGAATATGAAAACAATTATTGTATATATACAAATCTATTCAATAGTATAAGGCAAGTGTAATATTTTTAAAAAAAAGTATAAGGCAAGTGTAATGTTTTGGACTGAAACCAAATGTATCATATGTGCGCAGCCGTAAGATTAATCCTTTCGGATAACTAACATCTACTTAAGGGGTCAACATCTTTCAACAATTTGTTTTCTTCGTACGTGTTGGTCATAGATCGAACTTTAGACCAACTGTAAAGATTAATCCTTTCAGGTAACTAAAATCTACTTAAGGAGTTGGCATCTTTCAACAATTTGTTTTCTTCATACGTGATGAACTTTAGACCAAATGGTTAATGAACTCAAGCATATATACATACCACTTGTGCAACACAATGTTGGGGGGTTTGTATTTTCACCCTCTTTTTTTTTTATTCTTTTAAACCACATACATATGTATTTTTTAATGACATAATTTGTTTGAAAGTTTATTTTTACCCAGCTCAAAATTTGTATTTAATTCGTGTATATTTAAAGTCATATTGGAAGGTAATGAAAGTTTCTCCCTCATTACATTTAAAAGAGTTGAAGCCTTAATAGGTAGTTATTGGTTAAATTGTCTCTAAAAAGTTGACTTATAATAATTGAAAATTGCTCTATGGTCCTCTTAGATTGCTCAATTCTTAATTTTTTTGATCAAAAGATAGTTTCGATAGATTTTGAGTAAAAAAGAGTTGATTGAAAGATACGTTTCAATAGATTTGTATCATTGGAAGATACATCCTGATAATATTTTTGATAGGTGCCTTTTATATTTTTGTGAAGCATAAATTGGTTGAAATGGTTCTAACCTTGCAAATTCCAGCCAGATGATGTAGACTGATTATTTTTGAATTGGTCCAGCTAGTTGAATTTTCTACACTCTTATCACATTACAAAGTACTAAAATATAAGATTTGTTTTTCGCAAAATAAAATTCCAGATCCTCAATCGACAAAAAAAACGAAAATGTTGAAGAAAAGTTTTAGACTGTTCCCAATTAAATTGGTCGACGCACATGTGCTTCTTTGTTTTATTTTGACAAAAGGAACAAATAATTTAAACCAAAATCTTGTTTAAACTATAATATATTAATATTACAAAATATAAATAATACAAGATTTTTTTTTTGTTGAAGAAAAAGTATTAGATTGAATCGGTCCAGAGACGTGGGTTATTTATTTAATATTTTTTTTGAGCAAAAGAGACAATGAAATTATATAATTTTATTAGACATAATTAAAATAAAAATGTTTTTGTACAAAAAGAAAAAGAAAATCCGACCTACCGGATTCGAACCAGTGACCTAAGGATGTCTGTTTACCAACTACAGTCCTCCGCTCTACCAACTGAGCTAAGGTCGGATCATGCTACATTTGTTCGGCATATATTTAATATCCTGTCTAAGCTTCGTTTCTATTCCTATCACACAATAATATCTTTTTGAGTAACATTTTGACCTAGGTGGTTAATCATACCACTGTAACCTAAACATGGTAGTAGTTGGGAACGTAACAAGTTAATCAATTTCATCATTGCTATTTCAAATTGTATTGTACATGAAGGTGTTATCTATTAGTTTTTAGAGCTTGGCTAATGTAAGAGAGTAGAATGATATCTCATTTTATATAAGAGGATGGACAAACACATGATAAAGTTTCTTTGATGCAAGTGTGAATGGCTAGAGAGTAGAATGATATCTCATTTTATATAATGATATGTCTTATTCAAACAAGTCTATTGTCGACTCCAAATCAACTTTGAGCCAAATAAATAATTAGAGAGAAATAATTTTATTTCGAAGCTCAAGTGTCAAAGAAGGTAAAGCATGACACTAATACAAAATAAACAAAAAGGTTTGATGGACATCCAATTTTTCTTACATCTAAGACATTAACACATGCAAAATGCAATCATATGGTTAGTTCAGTTGAGAATATGTTTAATTTTGATCACTTTCAAAATTATGAAATTATTATGATTAATTATTTAGTTGAAGTAATCATATTACCATAATTTTGAGCATTAATTAATCATCTACTCAACCGACTAATTAACCACATTTTTTTAATTTATAATTACTGAGATTTGAGAAACTATATCATATACAAACATTGACTCTGCCAGTTGCAAACAAGATCATAATTAAACAGTTGCAAACATTGACATAAATCCATATAAAATTCAAACACACATTACATTTATGGAAACTTTGACTTTGCCACAATAATAATAATACACAATTGCACACCTTAAAAATGAAGAATACCCATAATTAACTTGCATTATGTTCCCAATAGGCCCCAAAACTCAATTGATTACCCTGCAGTTGGTCCTAATCTGACCATTAGACCCAGTAATTGGATTAAGGTTCCCCATTTTAACCATTGCATTAGCAAAATCAGTTGCAAAACTTGAAGAGTCACTACTATATTCATCAACATCAGAGTCTGTGGATCCTCCATTGAAAAGTGCTTGATCAGAAGAAAAGAGACCCTTTTGGCTTTGCAAGTTTTGGAAATAAGAATTGTCAAATGTGTTTGGAGTGGTGGTGTCAAGTGGTGACAAATTGTCATCACCACCTGTGGTAGGACAATTTGCTTGTAATGATGTTGCAAATGTAGAATCTATGTTGTTGTCGTTGTAAATCCTGGTTCTGAAGAATCTACAACTTGCTTGACCAATTGTGTGGGATCCTAAAATATTTTTTTGCAAGTATGAGTCAATGTGTATGGTAAAAGTAATAATAACTTTATAAAACTCGGTATCGAGCTATAGGACCGACTAATCTGAGAGAATCAATCTCATAGTTCATTAGCGGAGACTCATTTAAAGTCAGAGCAAAACTCTGGATGGATTAGTCCACAAAAATTGACTTCGGGAGGATAAGTTTATAATAAAGTAATAATACTATATAAAATGATGTTTAGTGAATAAAAATGTACTAACTATAGTTACCTGATAAAGCAACCATTTCTTTGGGTGTGAAACCTTTGTTATCAAAAGAAGTTATAAGACCACTTAGATCAGAACCAGGACCAGGTAAATCTGAGTTTGCTAAACTTAAACTTGCTGTGATTGAATCCCTTCTGCCCAATTGCACTGTCCAACTAGGTCCACCCAGCTGAAATTTTTATTATTATTTTCAACATTAATTAGTACTAATCCAAATTAATTAATTGAAAAATACTTGGTGCATGATTTGTATCATAGTAGTTTGTCATAGTCACGGTGAGCGCTGTGAAGTTACATTTTGTATCATTTTGAAAAATCACGATGAATACTATGATTCTGACAAACTCATCGTGAAAACAAACATTACTTACTGCGACGACAGAGTCCCTTGCAGCTACAGAGAGGATATCAGCGCATGACACAACATTAGGGCACAAACTCTCCAGTTCAGTCTTTATGGTGTCAATTACATCAAAACCCCTTAAGGAATTAGCATTTGCACCTGCTGTTTTTTCACCTGTGAAACTTGATGTATCGTCTAACAGTACTGATGCATCACATCCCTATATTCATAACACAAGATTTATGACCAAACTGATTTTGTTGAGAAAAAAAATAATATAATATCAGTAGTTGACATTTTGTTGCTTGTTAATCAAGAAATGTTCTTTTTTTAATTCAAGTAAAGAAATGTTCTTCTAAGAAAATACAAAATTATAATAATGAATTAGAAGATGTTATTTGTTTATTTAAGGAAAGAAATGTTCTTCCCCCCACAAAAATAAAGGAAAGAAATGTTCTTCTATAAGAAAACTAAAATAAAGAAATATACGCATGATTGCCATGCCCTTACAAGATAAATAAGCAATCTCATTTAATAAATTAACTAGAGTAGCAAGTCATATATAAACAAATTTTGGTTAAGCAATGATTCTAAAAAAGAGAGCATTTTTTGTTAACAAAATCTAATAATATAAAAAGAAACTAATATTTAGATTTTTTTTTCTTTAACTTATATTCTGCGACATTAGAAAATATAATTTTACAACTTTAAATGAGCAACAGAAAAAAAAAATAGCAATTAAAAAATCGTGTGTAAAGGGTGTAATCTTAATGTTTTTCTCTTGCCACACTGACTTGCCTGCTGTTGTTTAATTTTTAATTAACAAATTTCATTAATTAAGTTGTAATGATAGGGAAAAATGTTGATAGTTGGGTTTAATCCACCAAGATGTTATTGAATTCTTGTAACTATTAGTCTACTAGCATAACTCTTTGAGTGTAATTTGAATACTCCTTTATGAAGACGATCAAATTACATCGGTATAACAATTGAGTAATGTTACACCGCTCAATAAAATCTATGGTTGAATTGAAAGTTTATACTATATAGATTATATGTATAAATATTGGCATAAATCTAAAATATGTGATAAAAGCTTGACCAAAAAAAAGTGACAAAAGCATGCTTGAGTATGTGTACTTTTATCTTCAGCTAATGCAATTAATATATAATAGGTGAAGTTTTGATGAAAAAAAATGAAAAGATAGAAGAATTAAGAAGTGAAAGTAGACTTGCTTGAACAAAACAATCATGGAAATGAAGACGAAGTATTGATGCCCCCATACGAGCCTCATTACCCACAGCAGAATCTATTTCTCTCTTAATGGTTGTAAGAACATCAGGACACGTTGTTGAGTAAAAATCAGTGGACAGTTGAGCTGAAACTATCCCAACAAAGCATAAGATTATTATAAAACAAGCTTTGATAATTGGAATAATAATTTTAGCCATGGTTGAGGTAATGAGAATCTTATATAATTTTAGGAGAGGCTTATGATTATGTATTTGTGGTTCTATCTATGAATTTGTTACATATTTATATAGGAGGTCTACATTGTGATTTTTCTTTGGTCAATATATCACAAATTGTTATTTGAATTTTATATATTGTCCTATTGGGTACGTGATCTCTTCATATGATTCTATTTAATTTTATTTTACAATTTGACAATAAAATTTGAATTAGTAAGTTATATGTAACCCAATGTGTTAGCGGGGCCAACTATTGACTTCAATTAATAACTATTATCATATGTACAAAAATAAAATATGAAAATCATCATATTAAACCCAAGAAATAATCCTAACCTCCACAAGGTGAGCAAGGATATAATTACAATCAATTACAAAACCACAACAAAACAAAAACTCAAATACATAATAGGACTAAGCAACCAATTATAAAGATTAAAAGTTAAGTTTTCGTTCTTTGATTTCATCCACCAAAATGATATTATCTTCACTTTGTCTATTATGTGGTGCATCAAAGCCTCCTTATGCTAAAAAATATACCAATTTCTTTTTTTACCGATAATCCAAACATAAGATAATCAAATCATTTGAAGAGAAGATTGAACATTTTTACAAAAACACCTAAATTTTCAAATTGGATGAGATTCTTCGAAAGATGCAACGGATGGGTCAAATGAATGAATAACATAATTTACCAAAATTTGATAAATATAAAAAAACACAATTTTTTTTTATTACTAATACATAAACAAAACATATAATAAATATTTGAACTAATAAATATAAAAAATATGGGACAAAAAATTATCACTTATACATTAAAAAATGGGATAGATGTAGTTGCCACAAAAAAAAAACTTGACAAATATTTAATATTAATACATAAAAGAATGAGCAAAATGTTTGCCATTAATACATAAAAGAATATGAGACAAATATTTGAAAAGCATATAAAACACACACACTTAATAGAGGGTTTATGGGGGACGAGTCTAGGTTACCTTAGATAAAATTACAAGAACCCCACAACTTGAGGGTTTATGCCGATATAGAGGGCATAACGACATATTCTCCCCCGCCTTCTGCTCCGATGGCCTTGGCACAACCTTTACCGAACACATCAGGAGCAACTGAGGATGAAAGCCGATGGACGCATGGGTTGATGGTAGTCACCGTCTTCAAATGGGGGGCTTACCGACATAGAGGGGATAACAACATATTCTCCCTCGCCTCCTGCTCTGACGGCCTTGGCACAATCTTTATCGAACACGTCAGGAGAAACTGGGGATGGAAGCGGATGGACGAAGGTAGTCACTGTCTTCATTGGGGTCAATGCCGTCATCGTAAGTGTGATCTGATAGGCTAGGAAGAGAAGAAATGAAGGAGTCTTATGGTTTTTTTTAGTTTATTTTACTTTTTATTATTGTATCTATATACTTTTGTTAAAACAAAAAAAATATTGTATCTATATCATACAATATAATAAAATATTGTATCTCTATATTCAATTAGTTTCCTCAATCAAAAATAATTCTATATCTAATTAAATATGAGTATTTTGTCAGCTAAAAATCAAACTTTGGTTTGTCACATTCTAAGAGTATATTCTCTTTCGCTATAATCAACTCCCTTAGTGCGTGACTTTTTAATTTTAATGTGTGCGTGTGTGCGTGCGCGCGCACTCGAGCGTCATGTGTGTTTAAAATAAGGGGAATGTTAACTTGTGTTCTTAAGACATAAGTTAAGAAGGCAAATATAGAAAAGTTTTCTTGGAACTTGTACATTTAATGTTTTAAAAGTTGTAAAAGTTATACTTTCAATAAAAAAATTATTTTTAATTTCCTTTTTAAGCTCCTTAACTTGTGCCCTAAGGGCACAAGTTAGCATGACCCTTAAAATAATATTTAATATGGACATTATTTATTGATTGTTAAAGATCTTAATGACTCCTTATTTACATACAATTTAAATTTCCGGTAAACATGTTACAAAATTTAACGTAAACAGATATTTTCAAAGACAAAAATATAAAGGCTAATACGAGACTTAAAAACGTGAGAGTCTAAAACCCTTAATTTAATGGTATCCCCTTGGGCCGGCCCTAGTTAATGATATGTAAACAAAAATAGTAGACACACATGGTACATTACCATTTTTTTTTAAACTAGTGATGCAATGCACCACCAAAAGATTATATTAAACGAAAAAGAGAAACAACAAAAAAAGGTTGGAGGACTATACCAAAGCCAACCTCAGAGATTTACAAATTTGTAGTTAGGAAGACCTAACTCGTTTCTAATAAGATCTCCTCTAATTTCAGAAGGACATTCATCCCACCACAAGTTCTTAGAAGTAGTTAGACCAATATTGGCAAGCAGATCCGCACATGTATTACCTTCTCTGTAGATGTGGCTCACTATGAAATTCATTTGTCTAGTTTTGAATAAGCAATTAGACCATCTGTTCCTTATGCTCCAAGGAACCAAAAAAGAGGAAGAGAAAGCAAGCATGACAGTTCTGGAGTTTGTTTCTAACCAAAAGTTCCTCCAACCTTTGACAGAAGAACCTTCTATGGCAATCATTGCTGCAAAAAATTCTGCTAAAATAGCTGAACCAGGCTCTAAGTTACTAGCAAAACAACCTAGACAAGCAGCATTGGAGTTTCTAAATATTCCCCCACATGAAGATTGAAGTTGATTAGCCACTGATGCCCGATCTGTGTTACATTTAATCCAAGTGTGAATAGGGGGTGACAAGATAACTTCCTTAATCAAAGGAGCATTAGGAGGGTGCACTTTGATGTTGAAGTGTTTCAAAATAGTAAACTCATCTATAGAACAATAAACTACAAAGCAAAGTCTTGTATTGATTTTAAATTATTAATTAAAAGTTACAAAAATCAAGTTTTAAATTCAAAATACATACTTGAATCAAAAACATTACAATACATATGATTGAAATGTAAGGTGGAACAGGAAAAGGAAAAGTGAAATTAATAATTTAATAAATGCACTTGTTTGTTTATTATATAGTTATTTATCATTTAAATATTATTTAAAATTTACAATTTAGGATTTTTAATTAAAAAATCCCGTATAAACAACCTCTTTCCCAGACAATTTCCAAATTCATGGAGAAAGAATAGAAAGAAAAGAGAGTTTAATATATAGGGATTTTATGTTTAAAATGCTAAATATCAAATTAAAATAATAATTAAAATTATAAATAAATAATACCCGCAATTCTTTTAAGTTTTGAATTCAACCTCATTTAGGATATATTTGAAATTTATTCAAAAGGAATTTAGGATTAAGGTTTTAATGAAGTTATTGTAATTTCTTTTCTAATAACATTTCAATTTACAAATAACCTATGAAAAATCATAAACTAGAACATGCGATAGAAATCACAAACACATTAAAGATAAATTTCATTCATATCTTACATTTTAGTCCGTCAAAAAAATAAGGCATAATTATATAGATTTTGTGTAGAGGAATAGATGATCTCAACTGATTGAGTGTCATCGGTTACAATCTCACATTTTAAGATGGACAACAAACCGAAATACACAGAATCAGCTGAGATGATATATTCCCTCAGTTGGAAGATCAAAAGAGAAATGAAAATTGAAATGGGAGAGATGAAGGCTGATGGCTGCATCTAAATAAAGGGAGAGGAGTGGAGGGTAAGGGTTTAAGATTTGAGGGAGGGATGGTTGAGATTGATTTTAGAGGAAAGATCAAAACTTGCACCGTTGGATCAAAGAAAGGGGTGGTTGGGTGGTACAGGCCCAAAGAGAAAGGAGACAGCCCATACACAAGAGTGTTAGGAATGAAAACCAAGAAAAGACAAAAGAGGGTGTATAAATGAACACTTGAGAGTTGAGAGACTCGTATATATATTTTCTTATAAAATTGCAAATCATTTTAAAACAAAAATGACTTTTTTTAATTATTATTTTTTGGTTAAGTAGTCTAGTGACTAGAAATTCATCTCAAGTAAATAATTAGATCTTAGATGAATGAGTGGAGTGTTCGAGGTTAACTTCAACTCATACATATATAATACAATGACCATATCAACAAAACTAAGCTTAAGAGGACAAATTTACTTATTATTGAATCAAAGTTTAAATGATATGAACTTTAGAAGCTCACAAACATCAAATTCATAAAAAAGATCATCACATCGACAACAAAAATTGAATCCACAACCTTACGTCAACTCCTAAACCAACCTTCATTAAAAAAATAATTACTTTTTTCTTTAGAAAAATAATTACGTTTTAACTTTTAAGTCAACTCCTAAGCCAACCTTCATTGAAAAAAATAATTACTTTTTTTGTTAGAAAAATAATCACGTTTTAATTCATAATATTTCATAATCAATATTTTATATTTTATTATTATTTAGGCACACGATTTCTGACTCCACGTCTCAATACCATTTACAATTGTGGACATAAGTCCTGAGTTCGGAGAACACACACATACTCAAACAAGAGAAAAACTATTTAAAACTTGAAAACTGCATAAATAAACGATGTCTACATCCAAATCGTTGTTTTTTTTTTTTTTTAATATAAAAAACTTGATATTCGATTCAAGAACCAACTAATTCGAAAGGACCTATCCCACAGTTCACTTGCGGAGCTCCATTTAAAGCCAACGTAAAACTTTGCATGAACTTGCCTACAAAAATTGACACCAGAAAAAATCGAATTCGAGAGGAGCAAACTCCAAGATCCCAAACTAACCACTATGCCAACTCCAAATGGATTACATCCAAATCTTTGTTTGAAAAACATTTTTCTATTTTATGTATATCATAAAAATAAAAGCAGAAGAGATTAACATATTGCCTAAGAAATGTTGTTCCATAGTTAAAATTATTGTCTCGTGCACAATCATTCAAACACTCTAAATAATCAAACAAAAAAAAAAAAAACTTATGATTGTTTGATTCCTGCACCCATCAAATTAATAAAGTACAAGTAGTATTCACCCCATCAAAAAACTATATTCCATTCGTTTTAAAATGAACGTTGTTTAAAGTTTTTTTACACAAATTAAAAAATGTAATAACTATGTCAAAAGACATGATAATTTTACTAAATTAACCTAATTTACTATTGGTGTAATGTTTTGGAAGTAGTGTACATTTAATTAATTAAATGGTACAATTGGAAGTAAAATAATGATTTAATGTTGGAAAATGCAAGTGACATTTATTTTAAAATAATTTATTTTGGCTAAAACGACACTCATTTTAAAACGAAAGGAGTACAAGATAGACATGATTTCAACAATCATCTATCCCTTAAAGTATATATGAAAATTTGTGCATCTAGTTTGTATGTATATTGAAAAATGTTAGGGCTAACAAAATTGATTTTTGGACCTAAATTAAAAATAAATGATTTTCATATATTTTAGGGGCAAGGAACATGTGTTCATATATTTTAAGAATCGAGTAGGAAGTTTACTTGAGAAAAAAATAAAGTATGTGAACTACACCATTTTTTTTTGGGTAGATAGACGAGATGACAAAGTCATCATAAACTCACACACACAAAGTGAAGGTATCGGGATTTGAACCCCGATCATGACGTCCGGCTTAACAATTTCGGTATTTTTATTCAGGACATAATGAACTACAAACATAATCATATCATTCTAGCATCAAGTGATTAATTAGTAATCAAATAATTTGTCCTAGGTGGTAAATGAACTTTACTTAAAAACAAATTGTTCGAGACAATCTAATATTGAATCCTCACGGAAACAATCATTAGTTATGCATGTTTCATTTTTTTTCTGTAGTGGCAGGAGTTTGAACCCAAGACCTTGCATATATTATGTATTGTTTCTATCAAATGAGTTAAACTCAAGATGACATGTTTGTAGACGAAAGTAGAGAGTTAAAAGAAACAAAATTGATAAAAGAAAATTCACATTGCTAAAAGTGTTTCAACCCATATAACAAAATTAAAATGTTAAAGCTTAACAATTTGGCTTGAATTTATGCACTTGCATGATTACGCCTTTTTTAGTATTGCACACTTTTTTCTTAATCATATTATAGATACGAAGCATCCAACTAAATTTTCTTGGTACGCACGAGTTGAGAATCAAATCCCATATCACTTGGACCAACCCATTTATGGTTTTTAATATTACACACTAGCAAAATTAACAATTAAATAAATATCAATATTATTATTGATATGAGCAATGTTATTTGAACAACCATTTCTTGTGACAACTTGTTGGACAACCAAATTTTACAAAGAAGTTTAGGTAGTGACACTAAAATCAAAGCAATAGAGAGAGAAAGTAGAATGATCATGTGAGTATGAGAGAGAAAGTTGTCACAAAAGTTGTCAAAAAATAGTTGGTCAAATATCATTTCTCTATTGATACAGATCATAATCTTGTATTGCACTTATATACAATAGAAGGCCAAAAATTTTAGTTGACACTCCTACAATTTTTTCTAACTTGACCACTAGACTCAGCAAGTGGTCCAAGGTTCCCCATTTTGATCATTGAATTGGCAAAATCAGCTCTGAAACTTGAAGGGTTCCTAACATAAGAATCAACTTGGGATTTTGTAGATCCTTCATCAAAAAGCACTTAATCTGAGTGAAAGAGACCCTTTTGGTTTTGCAAGTTCTTGAAATAAGCATTGTCAAATGTCTCTGGGGTGATGGTGTCAAGTGGTGACAAATTTAAATCACCACCTATTATGGGACAATTTGATTGCAATGAATTTGCAAAAGATGAATCTATGTTGTTCTCGTTGTAAATCCTTGTTCTGAAGAATATACAACTGGCTTCACCAATTGTGTGTGATCCAATAATACAATAAAGTTAATTATAAAATTAATTATACAATTGATAATCATGTTTATCCAATGGTGTTGCACATCCTTAGAAGGTGTGGAACATAGCATAATAAGAATACTACTAGTAATAATATAGGAGACTGTTAATGTGAAAAACATAGGACACCGACACTGCTATATATATATATCAATTTATTTATAAAAGATCCAAATTGAAAATAAAATAACATACATGTTCATCTAATTTGAGCAATTTATTTCATTAAAAAAATTCTAAAACAAAATTAAAAGATATTTAATCTTTATTTATCCATCTCCTATCAACAAAAGCTAAAAACGTTGTAAGTGACTTTAATGTCTATAATCTCTCATTGATCTAACATTTCTCAACACATATTTAACTCTTGTATCCTTGATGTGTGGAAGCAAGAGAGAAAAATGTCTGAGTTGTCCGACACGCCTTGTATGAGGGTTATATAGGTGTCGGGCACCGATCCAAGGAGTGTCGGAGTAAAGGAAAAACAATTATATTAAGGACACTTGTTCGACATGTGTCGTACGAGTGTCATTGAAGTGTCGTACTGACATATCTTGGACACCGCGACACACCTAGTTCTAAAGATGTTTGTGCTTCTTAGGTAATAATAAAATAATAATCTAAAACATTTGATAAATATGCATCTATATTTCCCTCAAAAAATATGCATCTATATGTTTAGCTTGCTACCTGAAAGAGCAACCAATTCTTTTTTTTTTCTTTTCAGTAGATTGTACCTTAGAATTGTGCCAAGGTTTCAGAACAAAAGGGTTTAAGATCCTTATCTGAATACCCTCGTTGAACCAGTTTTT
>Ga0315915_1007245_pt1 | contig 13315 bp, 8 predicted proteins | sample MpolbnodulesMG_FD_207738 | JGI IMG/M metagenome (GOLD analysis project Ga0315915, IMG submission 207738) | Medicago polymorpha root nodule microbial communities from Los Angeles, California, United States - branched nodules | ecosystem: Host-associated > Plants > Roots > Nodule | place: USA... | reverse complement strand
TGCTCTTGCTTTGTTGCTTGATGCACAAGTGTTGCAAAAAATGTGTTATTCCAAGTGAAGAATGTTCTGAAGAACATTCTCTTCTTTCTAGCCATTTGAGACAGCCCACGTGAGGTTGTAGTACAGCTGTGCTTGAGTTGTAATTGGCTGTGATGGTGTGACATCATCCTTATCCATTTGTAGTTTCACCAGAATGTTCTCAAGAACATTCTTTCTTTGTAAAACAATTTTTTCTTCTTTCTTTAAGGCACGTGCTTTTCCAATTCCCTTTTTTTTAAATGCAAAGGCTTTTATCTAATCATATGATATTCTTTCCATTTATGTCATTTATCCAAAGTACCTTCTTTTGGTGAGACATAAAGAATATTTTGCTTCTTGAATTTATTCCAAAAAGTCCAATTATGTCCTTTTGCTTATTTGCTTTGATAAGGACGTTTTTAACTTGTCTTGTGAGCATAGAACCTTCTTTCTTATGTTAAGAACATTCTCATGAAACATTTCTCACAAAATTCGTTAGTAGATAACAAGTTAAAAAACAAGTATTAAATGTTTGTAATCTTTAAAACATCAAATAAGGATTTTGTCCTCAACAATAATAACTCATGTAGGGGTATTTTGGGAAGTTTGTATGTGAGTGAGCAATTTTTAATGGGAGAAGAGCAATATTCGACTTGCAAACCAGATTTAGTGCATACATCACCCGTTTGATGGTCATATTGTGATATACACGTGATAGGATATGAAATTAGATAAAGACAATATATAATAAACATGATATCATTATTTTATTATAATTAAATAAAAAAATTACTCTCATAATTCATTATTTAAAAATGACATGTAATTTTTATTTGGGTCTCCAGACTATTTTCCCTTATTGATCGCAAGGGAACGCTTATTTTTTCTGAGAGTCTTGGACTAGTTCCCCCTCTTATACATATATATTTTTCTTAATAATATTTAAAGACACATAAATCTAATAATGTGGCCATGGATGCTTTACGAACATAGATTTTATGCATGATTGCTATAGGAGAAGTCTTTACAATGAGAAGAACACGTAAACATGTAAAAATAGAGACCTTTCAGTCTGAGATTACTTTCATATGTCATTTGAAAAGAAAATTTTTTTTGGAATGTTATTAACCAGACTCCACACCCGCTATGTTTTCACAATATGTTCACCCACCTCTAATTAATTATGTATGATTTTTGGATCACGAGAAGAGCTAAAATATTCGGAAATCTTCACATTGAACCAAGGACAATCAAACAAACGACTTAGAGAATACATTTTCATCAAAAATCTTAATGTACTGGGTATATGTGCCTTGATACACAAACAATTTCTTCCTTGAATATGAGTTCATTCATCCATATGATATGTCCCATCAAACGGAAGTTTATGCAACAACAAGATACATTATCTGATCACCATCATTAGAAAGACTATGATACAAAGAGCAAATCAACTTTTGTCAAACATGACTAAAAAAAGACTTTGTACCACTATTAAATGATAAAAGGAGTCTAACCGTCTAAGTGATCATTATATTTAGCTAAGAGCAACACAAAAGTGGCTTGAACATGATGTCTTCATAATTTATATTTACCTCGTGTTCCATGAATTTATAGGTTGCAATGAACATTTTATTTAAAAAATATACACCAGATTACAAATTTTATGGTACATTTTAAATATAAAAAAAACGCTAACCATAAATTTGTGAACTACGGTGTGTATGTATGTGTCTATATATACAGTGTGATGTGGAGAGATGGATTGTAAAAAAAATAATGACAATAAAAAAGTGAAGGCATGACAATGAAATGAGATAGTTATTTATTGTCAAAAAAAAAAATAGTGAAGACATGCGCGGTGTGTTTAATAATAGCCGACTTTTTAAATCTTGTCCTACAGATAGTACTAGGTTGTTTACGCGCAGATCCATCCTAAACCTTACACCATGACTCAATTACAGAAACATACATAGATTACATAAATCATAAATGTAATGCAACAAATGATAGAGAAAATTTCTTGAACTGAAAGTTCGCATTCTATGATTATTGCACACCATGCAAATAAAAAACGGACGATAGACCGTGTTAACAAGAGGAACAAAACACCCAAACTTTCCTTATTCCTTAAAACACGAATGACATGCACTGAAGCTAAATCATCTAAGTATACTTGTATATCAGATGACACGTGTTTTAACCTAGTGCAACTTCTCTAAATTTTAGTATACAATTCAGTGCTTTCTTGAAATCATTTTCTTCAAGTGCAATATTGAACCGACAATATCCAGGAATTCCAGTCCAAGAGCCACTATTGATGCATAAACCTGTGGCTTCGAGAATGGCATTCCTAATATTTGAGTCGTCGAGCTTTATTTCCACAGTGGCATTTCCTTGGCTGACTTCACCTTTTGATGAAATCTTTAGCTTAATAGTCTTTTTGAGATAGGCGGAAGGTTTGGCCACAACAGAAATGCCAGCACACGATTCAAGCACGTCCCAACCGCTCTTCTCAAGTGCCTAGGGAAGTATTCCCCCAAAAATTGTTTAGCATTCTTTTTAATAAAAGAAAAAAATCCAACCATAAAAAACAAAGCAATTAAAATAAAATTCAAACAGAAATGTTAAGCAGATCAGAAATTACCTCCTTCAAGCACTTGGATCTACTTCTCAAAATCTGTGTATGTTCAACAATAGCATCTGATAGAATTGATGATTCCTGCTCTCTAAGCTCCAGCAACTTCTTTGCAGCATATTTAACAGTACTATGAGGTTTACTTAATCCCGGATAACTATAAAATGTGTCAACCAAACCCGACTGATTAAGAATAAGAAACCCAAATCTGAGAACACCATTGAGCATCTTAAGAGACAATCCTCCGAACAGAGACACAGAGAACGATGGCTTGAATGAAGAATTCAGCTTAGACAAACACTCCTCCAAATCCCAGCCACCCCAGCCTTTACTGTCAAATTCCAAACCAGAGGATGAAGTATCAATTATAACTCTTGCACCAAATCTAGCACAGGTACTCAAAATCTCCCCTATCTCCTTGTTGCTATAAACTAAGCCAGTGGGGTTGATTGTAGGTCCAGAAATATACACCCATGGGTTTTTCACAGTGCCAAGGACTCCAGTGAGTGTCTTTTCCGTGAACTTAAAACCTACACTGGCATCAGTAGGAACTGTCACTATATCAGCTTTCAAAAATGTAGCAGAAGAAACATAGTTCCCATTTGATCCAGCTGGAAAACAGAGGGTGCCACCTTCTTTAATGCAACAGAGGACCAGTTTGTTGAAAAGAGCTTTTGAATTGTCAGCATATATAAACTCCGTGCTGGTATCTGTTGGAAAACCGTAGTTGCTTTTGACGAATTTTTTTATGCTTGTGGTGACATCAATTTCAGACTCAGACATGTTTTGTCGAGCAAAACTTTCAAAAATAGCAGCCTTGACAGGAGATGGAACAGGCAAAAAGATTTGATCAACATCCATGTGGATCAGGGAACCATTATCTACCCCGTCAATTGCTAGCTCAGCATTATTAAGAACTGATACGGCTGATTTAGCAAATCCTATCATATCAACTGATTTGACATTTTCACAGATTCTCTGGAGGACAGAAGTTTTATTTGAAGTAATGAGAAAACTAACCACGGGAATAAACTAATTCACGAACATGTCATAAATAGCTAGCTATACAGAAGATACGTGTTAATTTTTAGTTTACATGGCATGCTCCCCATAATAATGAAGAGGGGCTTTAGTGCAAAGGTGATAGGAACCAAAGGATGCTACAATTGAATTAACAATAACACAACCAAACTATAAGAAGAAACAGATGTGGCGATTAAAGAAAATATGGTGCTTTATTGATAGTAATGAAAATAGTAAAATAGTAGAAGAGAGAAATCTTACTCCGGCCCTAAACACAAAATTCAATCTGTCATACTCTAGAACTCCAAAGAATCCCCCTTTATAAACAAATAAAGAGAACATTCTAGTCGTTGACCCAAACAGGCCTCTTATTATCTAATCCTAATGGGCCGCTTACCAATAATCTGCCTAAACCTATAATCAACCACCTACTAATTACTTAAAAAACTCTATCATATTAGATCCTAACAAAAGGTTGGAGCTATTGTCATGTGAATTGGAGGTCACATGTTAGAGCCGCGCACTCAATCTTTTGCAAATATAAGGTAAGGTTGTCTTCATTAGATCCACAGTGAATCCAACTTATCCCTGATCCTGTCATAACAGTAATCAATACTGAATTTGTCCTTTATGAGCTTGGATGTCCCTTCAATTTAATCTATATCAGCCGATTGACTCATTCTCAAGATTGTGTCATCACTTTAACTAATGGCGTTGTTACTTTGCAAGATCGGACTTCAGGATGGATCATGGGGTCGGGTGTGTCTAATGGCCTCTATTATCTCTTGTCAAACCAATGACATGCCATGTCAAAGATTTCCCTTTTACTATGCATGTTTAATTCGGTCATCTAAGTCTTCTCAAACTTCAAAAGTTGGCACCTAGTCTTTCCAAATTATCTAGTTTACATAGAGAGTCGTGTCAATTTGGGAAACACACAGTCACTTATGCGGTCAAGTAAATAAATGGGATCTTCCCCCTTTGCATTAGTTCTCTTTGATGTTTGGGATCCTTCTCGCACTATTTCCACTTTTAAGTCTAAATATTGTTACCTATTGATAATCGTCTAGTTTTACATTGTTAGTTTTAATGAAAAACAGGGTTGAATTATATCTATTTTTAAGCAATTTTATAGGGAAATTAAAATCTAATTTGGTGTGTCCATTTGCATTTTACACAGTGATAATGCACATGAATAGTTGTCCCATCAACTTCAAAATTGTATGGCATCTAATGGCATTCTTCAACAAACATCGTGTGTTCATACACCTAACAAAATAGGGTAGTTGAACGCAAAAATCGGCATCTCATTGAAACAACTCAAACTCTCCTTCATGGTAATGTTTCATCTCATTTTTTTGGAGGATATTGTCCTAACCATGTCCTATCTTATAAATCGCATGCCTTCACTCATTTACTCCTCATGTATTTGGGTTCACATGTTTTGTCCACAATCACTCTCCTGATCTTGACAAACTCTGGGCTCGATCACTCAAGTGTCTTTTTTGGTTATCCTCAATCTCAAAAACGTTATCGTTGTTATTCTCCTACACTTCAAAGGTATCTCATATCGGCTAATGTTACCTTTTTCGAGTTTGTTCCATACTTTGAGTGACCCGCTTAGCTCCAAGGTCTCTTCCTACAATTATTGTTGCTATGCCTTCTATTGTTCCTCTTCAGGTTTATATGGTGAAGGTTGGTCCTAATGGTAAGATTGATCGACTTAAGGCTCCCCTGGTGGCTAAGGATTATGCACATATTTTTGGATTATAGTGAGATTTTCTAACCTGTTGCCAGAATGGCCTTTGTAAGACACCTGACATCTGACACTCGTCCTTTCTATTGCAGACATCTGACACTGGCTTCTCCATCAACTTGACATTAAAATTACATTTTTGCATGGTTATCTTGAATAAGTCTATATGGAGCAACCACCTGAGTTTGTTTCTCAGGACTCAGGAGAAGTCCTCTACCATGGTTTGTCGACTTCACAGGTTCCTATATGGTCTTAAACAGTTCCCTCGAGCTAGGTTTGGTCGATTCAGCACCATATTGCAGTAGTTTTGTATGATTCGCAGCAAAGCCAATCACTTTGTTTTATATATCATCACTTAGCACAACGGTGCATTTACCTGGTTGATTATGTAGTAGATGATATTGTCATAACTGGTAGTGATCAACAGAGCATACTCTAGTTAAAACAACATCTCTCTCAGTTTCACCATATGCCTTTCTTATTTTCTCATTCAAATGTATGGAACCCGAGTTATCCTTTTCTCCTATTAAAGCAGATAATGACAGTCTGTTTGGTTCACTGTTGGCAAAATTCAGACCCTAACCTCATGTAATAACTGGTGAAAGCATACAGCTACTAGTCCCCATGAATGACAACGATACAACTCCTTGTGTGAATTTGGAAGGCACGGGATAACAGGGAATTAGGAAGTTCTTTCATACAATTAGGTTCTCAAGTCAAGCTTTTAAACGTATTCTTCAAAATTACCGTGGTCCAGATATATACGAAGCCACAAATGAAAGAACAGATGCATCTCAGGAACAGATGTTACACACGCTAAAAACAATTCAAATTTTCAAGACTAAAAGAAAATGAAAACGACAGGCAGACAGACCTCAGAAGGTGCACGCCGGCAGGCAAGCTGAAAAGCAAGAAGCTCGTGGAAAATACAGCCATAATAGTACTGACTGATTAATGCGGTATTGCCTTCTAGTAACTCAACAGTTTTGGACAATGCATTAAAGAGAGACTCTTCTTCTGAAATGACAAAAGCTACTTCTAAATCTGGATAAACCTGGAAAAACATTGGTTGTTAGTGCCATTAATACAAAATTGATCAAAGTCAAGCCAGAACAGAAGCCTACCAATACCATACAGTCTAAGTCAGCTAATAAGTTAATATGGAATATTACCTTGTTCTTTACCAGTCCGCAAATAATTGCCGCATGAGAGGGTAGAGGACTTCCTGAAAGATACTTCAGGACTCCATTTGATCCCGGAAGGCTGGATAGCTCAAAGTGATCTGATATGTCCAAGAAAAGCCGAGATCCAACATCTCGCGTTGTATCTAAGAGGTGCACAAAAGCTGAACTAGTAACAGCCTCAAAAATAGCAATTCCAGTCACCACCACTTGAGGCTTCAATTTCTTTATTAGTTCTATCATTAAGTCTGATTGCCGAGGGGCTTCAATTACTGTTATTGTATCATCTAAAGAGTCAATAGATCCCATATTCTGCTAAAATGATAAAAACTTGTTATGGTACATGCAATAATCTGATAAAACTGGTTGAAAATTAAATTAAATACACTGAAAAGATTTATTTATTATTTATATAACTTCCAGCAATCCTCAAAACAGGGGAATACAAGTATACAACACAATTCGTAAATTACAAAGAAAAGGATAAAGGAGATAAAGATGCACAAGGAATTTGAGAGCCTAGCCTCTCCCAACCAACCAGTCTCCAATTGCAACTAAGTAAATATATGTCCTTGCTGTGAGCAAAAATCAAATCTACAAAAATTTCTTTCGCAAGTTATAAGATCTGCTGTGTTGTATGGAACTGAAGCGCTGGTAAGGCGATTAAACCAGATAGAGGGTGGTCCAGTAGTTAAATTTAAGGCAGGGGGGATACGGAAGAAAACTACAGGCCGAATCTTTAAGATTGCTTAAAAATAAATATTTTAATTTTATATTTGGTTCAAATACATGATACGATTTTATGACATTGATTGATCCATGCAGGTGATCCCACCTAATGGGAAAAGACTTGGTTGTTGCTGTTGTATATATGCTTTTGAAACATTGGATTCCTTACATTGAAAAGTGATGGTATGATTTTCTCCTGTACTGTGTCAACAACTATTAATTTGATTGTGTTAGTAGTAGGCTTCCAATCACAAGGACCTATGTAAGGAAGAAGCCTAAATATACAATTAGGCTTGGGGTAGACATTATATAATTATTAGTAGGCAGTTTAATTGATTATTATTATATAACTGCTGTAGGAAATTATAATATTTGCATGATAATACAAAAGACCACTGCCATGACATTCATACCTCAAGTGCCAAAGATGTTAACCACTGCCTAGGTAGGTGTCGAGTCAGATGTTCATCAACAATTGCAAGCCGAGGTGAGAACAAGCGAAGAGCATTCTCAATAGCCGCATTCCTTGAAGGAAAAATGACAACATTCTGGCACAGAATTTCAATAGATATGTCAATATTGTAATATATCATATGAACCAAACAAATTTACTATGGGGCATGTAATTCCTAATCACTAGCCTGAGTAGAATGGTTTACACGTATCAACAAAATTAAAATCAAGTAGAGCACTGCATATATTTTACTTTTAAATTATGATATTAGTAATAATATTCTACGGAAAGCATTTGTACCAATTAGCCACAGCAAGTATGAATATATACGCAACGCAAGTTCCTAGATTATTAACTCAAAATAGAAAGATTTCTGACGGGGAAACTCCCGCCATTTAAATGCATGATGGAAAAAGGTTACTTAAAGTGGGAAGCATCTATAGTCTACCAGGAGACCAATTTAGAAATAAGACCATTTTTCTTCTAGTTTTTCGTATTTCAATTTTTTTTTTTATTATTTGTTTGTGGATAACATCTGTTTTTCAAAGATAATTTCACATGAAATAGCGCCAGCTTATCCCTTATTTCTCTTAGATTTTGTGCTTACATCTAAGTGATATAGAATCAGAAGAGCATGTAGGATTATACATGATTTGAGCTATAACTTAGATGACAACTGGCCCTACTGACATATTTGTGTATAGTAACAAGGAGAAGAGAAGGATTAAGAGGAGGATGAGTTGAACGCAGCATATAGTTTGGTCATTCTGGTGTAATAAACCAGAAAGAAGAAAGTTCTTGATAATTAATAAATTTAAGATTCAGGAAAAAGTTCTGCCATTCAACAGCTGAGGTGTATTTTAGTAACACAAGTTAGAAGACCTTTAAGGTTAAAAGACCTTTAAGGAAAAAGTTCTCTTAGGAATTTTTAATTACAATAACTAAACTACAACACCCTCAAAATAATATGCTTCCAGAGAAAGTAAGTTAGAATAAACAACCTCCAAAATGTACTCCCTGACTCTTACTAACCCAAGCCTATTATGAATGTTTGAGACTTGTGAATAAAATACCAGAATTCAATAAATAACAGATCTGACCTAATGACATTGTGCCACCCATAACCAGAAGAAATATGTGGAAATTATAAAAACAACTCTGCTACTTAATATTAACTTTTCTACTGCTCTTGAAACACATATACTACCCTATTCATTCATCAATGCGTGGAATTTTGTTTGGCTGCAATGAAGAGCCATACTTACACGATGACATACCTATTAACTACAGAAGATATTTACAATAGATCTTACAGCAAAGATAAAACCAAATGGCACATCATGTTATGCTAGATGTATAACATAATGTATACCCATTGCATGACTATATATTATAATTATAAAGCGCTGGTTTCTTCTTACACTGGCAGTGAGTGGAATATGGTGATACGTCTTCAAAAATCCAGCAATGAGATTGCGGAAGCGTTTGCTTCCAGCCGGTGGTTCATATGGAAAATAGGAATCATCTTTTAGAATGCTTGCAAGATAAGCAAGGAAAGGAATTTTTTCATCAGCAACAGAATCATCCTCAAAATACAAATCCAGAGAACTGCTGATCTCTTGAAATCCATTTTTCAGAAACTCAAATATAACTTTAACCTGCAAGTATCAAATTGCATTGTGCTTCAAAATTCCTTCAGGATAACAATATTCTTGTAAGAAATTGACAGTTTTGGTGAACAACCGACCTGGTTAGGTTGACGAAGTTGACAACTGTAAACTGATAAAGCATGGGAAATGCTGCCACCAGACTTTCCATAAGCCCAAGCTGTCCGTGCACAAATAGGCTGATCTCCAGAAAGCCCCATAAAGAATTCAAAACGGTGCGGGCTGTTCTTCTCAATTTCAACTAAGGCTGCAATATCTGTGTCACCAGCCTGTACCAGTACATCTCAATAAGCTACACTTTCACTGGAGAAATACTATCTAGTCAAACATATATGATTACTAGCCTGAATGATTTTAGTTTGCCAAAGCTTTGTAATGCGAAAACCCCGACGCTCAAACAATCTTTTGCAAACACCTTGTCCTGGGCGACCTCCCATATTAAAGATCATAATTCCATTTGGTTTGATTACTGATATCCCTTCTTCAACTGCCCTTGCAATTAAACCTAACCCAAACTGGTCCTCCACAAAACCCTACACACAACAAAATAAAGAATAAACATGAAAATGTAGTATTTATGTTATAAATAGGCTATTGTCAACAAAAAAGAAGTCATAAATAGGCTCAAAACTGCCAAGACCGACCGGTGAAGAAGGGATAAATTGTGCAAGTGATACTTTAATTAAAATTTATTTTTGGCTTCACACATAGAATTCATAAAACAAATATGAATACTTCAAAAAAATATCTCTGGGGAAACAACAACATAGCTAGTAGAATGCTGGTGACGTATTAAAAAGATAAGATTGTATTTACCTGAAGTGCACAATAATTACTCAAAGAATGAAGGAATTCCTCACTTGCATTTTCTGTTATCATCTTAGTCATTGCATCTGGATTTGGATTAAGAATCTGCACGGGATCCAACCACAAGAATGCATATTAATCAAATGATTAATCTAAAACATCACTGGATAAACCAAATTCATCAAGAAGCTAATGTCATACAATACTAGAATACCTCAGATTCTTAAGAGAGAAAGGGAGAAAATTAAAATGTTGTAAAACTGAAAATGATTGTATGGATTAACTATTTGAGATATAGGACCCATTTGTTTTAATAAAAAATTGTTTTGATACTAATTAATCACTAGAAACACAATCTAATTTGTGTTTGTTTATCATCATAAAAATACTGTTTTACTTTAAAAAAAATTAACTAGTTTTCTACAAAATTACAATGGACATAAAAAATTATTTTCATGGAAACATTTTTGTTTAAAAAATTACTTTTTATGTATATTTGAATACAATCAGTTTAAGAGATACTTAAATATATTTCATCAATTAATGTAATTTGTATTAACTTCAAACATATTTTAATGTGGCATATAACAACAAAATTACTTGTGTTAGGTGCATATATGTTAAAGTAGTCGCGTATATTAATGTGTGCATGTGTATAACATAGCGTAAAATCATTTGCGTACTTTCGCTCAACATCTTAAGCTTTTCAGATAGTTAAAGACATGGGATCTATAGTTCAATCCCTGTTACCCTTATTCTTTTAACTCAATTAAATTTCAGTACAAGGCAGTGTTTGTCGTGTCTATGCATTGTATAGCGTCAAGCCGAAAGGACTTGTATGCTAAGGGAATGTTAGATTTAAATCAATCACTTACCTAACGGTTATAATAACCTGCATAGATAGATATGTGATAGTTCTGGAATTACTTACCTGAGGAATACATCCTACAATTCTTTCAAGTTGAATTCCATTATCTCTGCAATAGGATAGAAGATCAGATTCGTGAAACTCTACCCTGTCCAACAAAGTTTTCTTCTCCTCGTCATAGATGGGTTGTCCGTTTTCATCTAAAGCATTCAAGTATAGGTTTATCCAGGAAATTTTGACAGCTCTAGGATTGATATCAAGGCCATAGACCTGAAGAAATGATTTGTATTAGCATAGAAATTGGTTGGGTATGTAAGAATTGAAGATGATATCAACAAACAAACAAACAAACAAACACCTTGGAAGGTAGCCACTTCTCAGCTATGGCAATGGATATCCACCCATTTCCACAACCTAACTCAGAAACAATTCTGTCCTTGAAAATGGAGTCAGGGTGTCTATTAATCCCTTCATAAAAAGTGAAGGACCAGTCTTCAGGGAGAAAAATGCTAGGAATCACCATCATAGTCAATTTATTTCTACCTTGGTACCCTGCAATGCATTTATCCAATAAGATGATGAATGAATCAAAAGAAAAGAAAGCAAATCTCATAAAATATAATATATATATTACTTACTTACCCTCGTATTGATCCAATAAGATGTCTTCAATACGAAAATGGTAAGTCTGAAAGCATTGATCGCAGGAGTCCTTGGTGGGGAAACGCTTCTGAAGGAGAGAAAGGAAGATCCGAGCCTGGGAACGGGTTTCCAGATCCTCAAGACCCTCCAGCAATGATCTGAGGGCGGCATAGGCAGCGTCGCCAGATTGCGAGCACTTCTGCAGGAACTCATCCACTGTCGGCGTCGTCCAACCCATTTTACTATACTTACGGTGGTCGATGAGAATGAATGGATCAATCAATGAAAAAGTCACAGTTAGTTAGTTAATGAGAGAAGATGCTCAATTTATTCTCTATTCTCTTTTGACAGAAAAATACGCATTCTGTTCTTTGACAAAACAGGAGTTGGATCCACTGCTGCGGAATCCTCTGCTGCGCTATGTGCTGCTGCCGTTTGATTGGATTGACGAATGAGATATAAGATTAAAAATAAAATCTGTCTATTTTGTCCTTTTTAGTCCTTCAAACCTATTCCCCAACTTTAATATCTAATTTGTCTATTTTATCCTTCATTTTTATCATCTCATTCGAAATCAAGTAGATTCTCAAACAAGAAATTGAAAGGTAGATTCTCATAAATAAGGATAGGGATTGCTATGATTTTATTTGCAATATATTGACAGCTAGATTCTAAATCCCAAACAAGAAATTGTTATCCCAATTCCCAAGAGTATTAGTTACATCCTTAACGGTATGTGTGGTATCCAAAAAAGATTGAGTAGCTAATGTGAAGAGAAGAAAGTGAAGCCTCTAGCTATAAGTTTTGATGATGTTTCTTTTTCATAATGTATTTGTTTCTTTATGTTGATTTGTCCATATGCTCTTAGAATGTATAATAGCACCCTAGCTAGTCAAGCATTCATGAACAAAGTAATTGATGAGTCAATAAATTAGTGTTTTTAATATGTTATTTGAGTCTATTTTATTTAGATTTGATTTAGTTTTATTTAAATATTATTTCCTTTTAGAATTATTTTACTTCAATTGCAAATTATTATATTTCAGGAACAAATATCTAAAGATTTAGTCTTGGAGCAAAAGAAAGAGGGTTAGGAGCTGATTCGGGATGAAAATACGAAATATGGGACAAAAATATGTCACTCCCCAAAGTCAGAGACATGGCACGGCCCGTGCCACCAGCAGCATGGCCGTGCCAACCTTCAGAGTGCTCTTTTGCTGCTTTTGCTTCACGGATAAACTACCTATTAGTTTACTTCTGACCTAAAAGCCCATGGTTTCTTGTGGAACATTCTATTGTTATATTTCTTAGGGCTTAAGTCATTGTAAACTAGCTAGCTATCACAACAAACCATCTTTTGTTCTTGGAATTCAATAGTGACAATTGTCTTTCTTAATAAAAGTTATTCTTTTACTTTCTTGTTATTTATTTTATGTTCTTCTTCTCCTCTTCTATGGCTACGATGATCATGAGTGAGTAGACCTTTCTTGTCTTGGGATTGTTGGATAAGTCTAATGACGTAATCCTAATCA
>Ga0315915_1007238_pt1 | contig 13321 bp, 10 predicted proteins | sample MpolbnodulesMG_FD_207738 | JGI IMG/M metagenome (GOLD analysis project Ga0315915, IMG submission 207738) | Medicago polymorpha root nodule microbial communities from Los Angeles, California, United States - branched nodules | ecosystem: Host-associated > Plants > Roots > Nodule | place: USA... | reverse complement strand
AAAATTTCAAAATAATTAGTCTTTAATTATGTACTTCCTTAGTAAAAATAGTTAGTCTTTAACATTAAAATTGTCTTTTGATGCTGAAAATAAATCTTTTTTTATAGAGACTGATCTAGCAATAAACGCATACGATGAATACGACAAAGATATTAAAACATTAAAATTGTCTTTTGATGCTGAAATAAATCTTTTTTTATAGAGATCGATGTAGCAATAAATGCATACGACGAATACGACAAATATATTAAAACATTTGTGTTTATTTTGAGGTAGACTATTTTAAAAGGCTTAATAGCAGTTTTAGCCCTCTAACTTTTTCAAAGTTGCGATTTTGACACCCTAAAAAAAAACTACAAAACGGCCCCTAAGTTTTGCATCTGTGGCAGTTTTAGCCCCCGATGCCAATTTTGATCGGTCTACGCTGACGTGACACCCTAAGTGAGGTGCCACGTGCTATTTTTTTTTACCAAAAATTAGTCACCAAAACTAATACAGTTGCAAAACTTAGGAGATGGTTTTCTCGTCAGATTAGCCAATTGATAAGTTTGAACAAAAAAAATTGTTATTATTTGTTAACGCTCAACATCGCAACTGAACCACTACTCATGGGAGCACTGGAATATTCATATTCATCAGGTTCCATTTGTATCTCTCTCCCGATTTTTGTATTTCATATAAAATTTAATTTAATTACCAAATAACACCTTTGATTCTGTTCTTATTCGTTTAAGGTCTTTCTTGTAGAATGGATTCACCTCCTCTAAACTGAACAATCCACTTTTTAGTGTAAAGTGACTAATATCAAAGTTGTGTCCCGCTGTTGGGAATGTGTCCAACACCGACACATCTGATTACATTAAATTTTATCATTTTCTAAAAAATTAATAAAAGTTAGAACTATTGCCCTTCCTCTTGAGTTGATTTGCCTTCTTGCTGCTTACATTTATCTAAAGTTAGAAATCATGATTTTATCGATACTCACTTTGGCTCTCTAACAACTCAGTCAGTAATTGTTGTTGTTGATTACTTTTAAATGTTAATATTCGTATATTATATGTTCATCCTTTCAGACTCTGATTTTACATTATTTCTTTTTGTTTTTCTTCTTGTTGTCAGTTGGATAATTGGAGTCCATGGAATCACACCAATTAATTGTCAACCAAAATGTAAGCTTTGGGTTTTAATACTGTATCACTGTAGTTTTTGACTATTAATGCATATATCAAAATAACAAGTAAATATAAATTGTTAATTGATATGATTCCATGGACTTGTCTTTGTTTATGATCAAAGAACATAAACAAACACCATATTTGAAAACCTCTTTATAAATACAACATGTCTTTTTCTGAGGTTGAAATAGTCAATATTAACCCTTGAGTTCATGAGCCAGACACGCAACAGAACCCTGTGAACCACCCCACCGCTGGTATATTCATCTCCACCGTCTACCACCTTCAGGTTCCTTCTCTCTCTTCATAGCGTTTCTGTTTGTGTTTTTAGGTGAATAAATAAAAGCTTAGTATTTGTTGTGCTTTGATTGAATTCAAAGGCCTTGGAAGAAATAGTTGAGATCTTCCAAGGAAAAACGATAGGTAACATCATCCTGTTGTAGCCAAATCAATTAACAATGGAAAGAATGATTTTATACGATATCAGAGTTTTCTATTTTATATAAAAATTTAATTACTAAAAGACAGCTTAGTTTGGGCTTTCATTATGTTCTTTGTTCGAGAATTATACATTTTTGGTATGCTTTCTAGGTATAAGGTTAGTTAATTAGCTTTCTTAGTATGATAAAACCATTGTCCGTTATGAATAGATATATGTAGGTTTGTTTAGTTTTTTCTTTGATTATCACAATCAATGAAATCCTCTCAAGGCTTTTTCACACGGAAATTCTCAATCTATTTCAGAGCGTGTTGATCGAACAAGTTAATGTGATAACGGCTCAACAGTCAATTTTGTCTCAGCAATAGAAGCCACAACAACTTTTATGAGGCAGCAGGCAAATGCAACCAACATGGAACACACTCAGATGCTCGGGCCACAGGATAATGTTCGTTGTTTGCAGCAATCACATAGGTTTCTTGCACATCAGAATAATCTTTCCAACTTGCGACGAGACATGCACCGGGTTCCTTACTTCAATAATCGGGTGATCTCGATCAACAAAAGCAGTTACATCAATCACAAAGACCCCTTCTAGAAACTTTGTCAAGTAAGTAAATTTAGATCTACACAACTTTTGTGTTGTTTTATCTTTAATCAATTGAAATTATAGCTCCAGAGGTAGTCATATTTTTTGGGTCCTACCTACCACATTGGATCATTTAGGGTTAGATTTGTAGGTTGTGAAAGCGTAAAGTTTTTAAGGTCGATGTTGAGTCAGTCCCAGGGAAAAAACGAAGCAAAGAAAAAGATGATCTACAGCCTCTAATAAAACAAAGGTCAGAAATTAATGTTACAAATCAGAATCTTAAAACACTTAAAGTAACATTTTAGTTAATTGCAAGGACTGAACAGCAAATGCAATTTACCAAAATAGGTCAAGGGTTGGACAGGAATATGTAAGAGAAAAAATCATTATAGGGTAGAACGGCGCCCTCTTCGAAACTGAATCGGAGGCGGGCAGGTCAAAATTGAGGCATAGATAAAACAGCAGTCTAAAGTTTCAGATCAATTAGGACAGCGTTCCAGCATATAACAGGGTTTTGATCAATGTCGACGACGTCAGGTTAGTTTCAATTGGGATAGCATATCATAGGGTTTTGATACATGAAGCAGGGACACTCCTCGGATTAGGCGTGTCTCGGTGTCCGACACGTGTCGTGTCTGACACCGACACGACACGACACCGACACTTGTAATTACACTGAATTATGTAATTTTCTCAAATTATTAGCGGTGTCGGCATGTCAGTGTCCATGTCGTGTTTGGTGTTCGTGTCCGTATCCGTGCTTCATAGGTTTTGATAGATCGTGAACCTTGATTTTTGCACTTTTGTTTCTTTAAATCCTGATAATCATCTTATTTCATTTAAAGAAAAATTGAGACGGTTGTCTTCTTCGTTTCCATTTATCGATTGTTTATCCTTCAATTTTTTGCCATCTTAATGCTTTTGGGAATATGTGATATCCCAGTTGTACTGTTTATCATAATATATCTGTTGTAGGTTCTCTGGATTCAACAGCACGATCTGGACAGCCAAGTGGGGGTGATTGGCAAGAAGAAGTGAATCAAATGGTAATATGCTACTTTCTCATCTTTATTTCTTCGGTAAATAGGGTTGAACAAAACTAAATTGTCAAACAAATGAGTTCTGTGCCAAGAATTATCTTATAGCAGGAACATGGAATTCTCACTAGTTAAGGACTAAAATGGAGATGAATCCATACTTTTTGGTTTTTATGTGGATAATTCTTATCCTTAATGTAAAGATGAATCTATACTGACTTTTTTCATTTTGGTTTTCTGTAGTGAATTTTATACTATGTTTTTTATCCTTTAATAGTTACTAGCATCAAGAAAGACTTGTTTTAATTATTAAATTGACTCTTTGCTAATATAGATGATATTGCTTTGACGAGTTTTAAAGTTTTCAAGGGTAGCCAAATGCATAGTTTCATCTTCCCAATTTCAGCATGAAATTGAAATTTGTAATTTATGACGCTTTACAAATGGAAATATTTATTTTACTTATTGTGCCACTTAATACAAAAAATAATACGGATATTATTGCGTGAGAAGTTTCATGCTTTCTAATGCATTCTTTATTTGGTTTTGATGATTTTAACAATAGATCAAAGCTATGAAAGAGAGCTCCTTCCTGGAGCTCAATGAGATGTATCAGAAAATTGCAACAAAACTTTCTCTCTCCCATCGTTGCATGTTCGTTCATTGTTTTTAGATTAACAAACCTTGTTGATTTCGCTCACAAAATAAATAAATAATAGGTCGTTTTCTAAAGTTTAAAATCATGATTTTATGGATAGCCAGTTTGGCTCACTGAAAAATCAGTAATTACAACTAATTACCTTTTAAATGTTATATTCATATATATTCATCCTATATACATTCCTTTCAGAGTCCTCATCAACTCGCTGAGCAGAATATGACTACTAGTGATTGGAGAGGTCAATTGCCGCCTGGATCACGCCAAACACTTCTCTACGAAATGTAAGCTTCAGTCTTAAAACGGGTATCACTGATTTGATATGTAGTTTTTGACTATTAATGCATAACAAAAGAGCAATTAAATATAAATTGTTGATTGATATGATTCCATAGATTGGCAACATTTCATTGAGATTTTCGGTCTCTTTTTTTTGCAAGAAAAGAAAAATATCTGTGTGATAGGGCTCATGCATGGACTTATATTCAAAAGGCTACTTAGTACTATAAAGCTTGGGAGCTCTGTTGTGAATCTATTGCAACAGTCTTATCTTGCATTTGCAAGAGGCTGATTCCACTAATCAAACCTCGACCTCGTAGTCATATCATATGGAAGAAACTCCATTTGCTGTGCCAAGGCTCACCTTCAGACTTCGAATATGATATTGAAGAAACTTATATTTAGCATAGATTCAAATAAACACCAGTTTGACATAAAAACAAACAGATTTGCTATTTTTTTGCATCTATAAAAGATAATTTTGTGCACAAGCTACATAATTTATATGCATTAGACAACTACATGGTAAGGTGCTGACTGCTGTGTGTGCTATAAAAATTATTTTTTAATCATTTGGTGTTATGTTGCGCTGTTTATTTGAATAAGCTTTTGGTTTCATGTGTGGCCATTGTGTGTCCCTGTAGAATATGGATTATGGACATCTCTTGCTTATTCAATTTAGACCTTTAGGTTTGAAAGAGGAGAAAGAACCAGGTTTATGTTTTCCATGTGCTATCTTTGTATGCATGAGGTGTGTTTGGTTGGAGATTTCTTTCATTGAGTTTTGAACAAGACCCCGGGGTTTTCTGCATGCCGTTTCAGGGTTGTGGTTTTGGCTTTTCTGTCAAATTCTTCTCATTTTCTTCATGTTTAATGGAAAATAGATGTTGAGTGGAAAACTAAAGTAATGTTTATTGGATTTATTTTCCTAATGTTGCCAAGAAAATTTCTTATGGAGGAGACTATCTAAGATGTGTTGGAATGAAAAGCTAAACATGACTGTGAGAGGATGATTATAGAAGAAGAATGAGAGAGATAAGAATGAATAAAAACTGTAAAATTTATTAATGAGAAGATGTTGTATATACAAGTGTGTATTCTACAGAGGCAATAACCATATATATAGAGAGAGAGAGATGGTTATGCTCACTAACTATAGTTAAGGTAACCACATGATCAGGTTAGTCTCTAACTAACTAACTAACTCGATCTTAACCAACTAACTTCTAACTCAAGTAACTGAATTCTAACAAACTTGTGCTAATGTATAATATTTACATCTTAACAACTATGTACTAGACTACTGAACCATCGCATACTGTGGTGCATCCTCTATGGTGCATCCTCTGAGGTGCATCATCCTCTGTGGTGCATTATCCTTTGAGGTACATAATCCTCTGTAGTTTGAATTATACAACTAATAAGATGTTATTGAGTTAATTTCTAGTACTTGTAATCCATGTCTGACGTCCATTCTACTTCCTATATTTTGGTGGGGTAATGAAAACATGTCCAGATGATTTCAACGAGTTCTTCTTACATCTCAGTCATATTCTATCATTTGAGGGTCGTTTAATGACAATAACATATTAAGAACTCATTTTATTTAATAATTGAACCACTGTTTTTCATTTTTGTAGCGTGGAGACATTAAAAAGATGTCTCCCTCCTCCTGGTTTTAGTGAAGAGGGATTGCATCAACTTTGGAAGCTTGCCCACCAGTTTGAACAGAAGATGTTTACTGCTGCAACAAGTCAGGTACATCTCTAATCAGAAGCCTCGTGATTATCAATTTATAGTTACCCATACAAACACATACTATATGGAAGATTGACACTTTATTGTGGCATTCCCTAATTTCAGTATGATTATCTACGGAAAATATCTATGAAGATGCTTATAATGGAGATTAGATTTAGACCCCAGGACACCATTGAATCAACTGCTGTAGCATCTAATCCAGGTTAGCATTTAAAAGCCTTGGCATGGTGATAGCATTCCGAGAGTATCTGACTCTCGGTTATTTCATGTCTTTCAACATTAGCTATTGGGACTATACTGTTGTTTTGAAATACAATTATAAGATTAAGTTTTCTCATCCGACATGATCATTTTCCCTTATCTTCAATCTTAATCGCTTTTAAATTTTTAATATTATGCAGAACACTCACCAGTCAACTTCTAGAGCTGATTTGATTAAATGGATTCCTCCGACTTCAAGTGAAGTTGCTCTTAAGTGTGATTATGCAGTTTTGAACTATGATAAGGACATTTCATTTTTGGTTATGCTAATAAGCTTGGATCTTGCTCAGTTTTGCAAGCAGAACTGTGGGGGATTTGACATGGTTTGAACATAGATTGAATAGAGGCTACAGAGAGATTCGAGTTTACTTCAACTCTAAGCTTTCTATTCAATCCGAACTGCTTTTATTTCAATTTTTTGTTGGCAGATGCTACTTGGATTTCATTTCATAGAAGTTGAGTCCTTTTGTTTTTGGGGCCTACCCTTCATATCATAATAAAACAAGTTTTGACTTTTGAAATTAAGTTTGTTGTGTAGCGCATCTTATATGAAATCATGGATAAAAAGTGACCTGACACTTGCAAAATCCAACACTACGTAGTGTTTACTTCACATGAAAAAACTAGGAGAAAGAAAAACAAGAGGAGAAAGAATGAGGGAAGCTATTGTTCTTTCGTTTTTAACCTTTCTGTAAAAAGAGTAGGAATGAAATAAAAAATAAAATAAAAAATTGTCCACATGTCTCATATTTTGAAACATTTTGAGAAGCAAGGAGTGAAAATCGAGTACATATGTGTCATGAGTAGAACATTTTCTTGAGTTGGAGCGTAGAGTAAATTTCCAAAAAGAAAAACAAATTTATTTAAAATTGCTTTTTATTTATTTATTTCATTCAATAAAAAAAGATGCAGGCTCATATTGGTCATTTATCCATTTTATCTCGAAATTTTTTTCCTGACATTCATAACTTCACAATGACACAAGAAAATTATGCAAAAGCCCCCAACGGTAGTTAATTACCGTTGGGCTAACCAGTAACAGTTAACTGTTGTTGTGTTCGTAACATATACAAGTCAGTAGCCAGAATCCAGCCACTCATTCATCACTCACTCTCTCAAAATTTCAATTTTCTTTCACTCTTTCTAACAAAAACTCTACCAAATCATCCATAAAATTTTACACTAAATCACAAGTAAGTAATCACTTAGGCTATTGTCATAATTTTTAGTTAGTATATATGTTTATAATTTTAGTTGTAGTTTATTTTTTTAGTTTTTGATTTATTAATAGAGTCATGTTGTAGATCTGAAATGTTATTAACAAATATTATGAAACTTGTTATAATGGAGTTATATTGCTTAAATTTATAAAAAATTTCAAATTTTATAAATTTTTTAGGGTTTGATTTATTTATTTTTAATAGATTTATGTTGTAGATCTGGAATGTTATTAACAAATATTATGAATACTTGTTATAATGGAGTTATATTGCTTAAATTTATAAAAAAAAAATCGAATTTTATAAATTCTTTAGGGTTATTTTTATGATTTTTAGGGTTTATGTATAATTTACACTCCAAGTGTTTGATGAAATGTTTGAATGAGTTTTTCATTGTTTGTTTTTAATTTCTTATTGTGTAAATTTGAAACAATGGCCGGATGGATCAACGTTCACGCACAATTCAACGGTGGAGAACCTCAGAGGTTGAAGGTTCGGTGCCTTGGTGTAACGTTAAGAGGTCTAAAGGATCAACTGAATGAATTCAACCAAGGACTCAACCCCGGAGACACAAGGAGGGTGGAATACGTTCGATATAAACGTCCAACACTCGACGAGGGGAGAATATCATTCAGTTGGGTGGAATTAACGAACGGCGAAAACGCGACGAGCATGTTTTGGGAGCACAGCATGTTCCAGTGGATCGATATGCGGGTAACGTTGCTGAGGTCAACTGAAGATATCATCAAAAGTTTGATTCCGCCAGAAGATCGTGATTAGGTAGGGAATGCACCTTCCAACTACAACAATTATTTTCCTCTGGATGGGGTAATTCAAACTTGTTAAACGGCAGAACTCAAACATTCGTCCGACATTTCTATTGTTCCTTTCAAAAGATTAAATTCTTGTTAGGCCGGTTTAAATGAAGGTATTGAAGTATCAAAGAATGCACCTCATTTTTTTACACTTGAATACCATTAATAAAAGTATCAGCTATTTATTTATTGTGCATTTCTTACAATACGTTGGACATGAAATTCATTGGTGTACGAATTCTGTTCATTATATCTTTGGGGAATACTCTATACCTCCCATCCCATCTAATAACTTTATGAAACGAGGGGTTTAAAATTGAGACATTTTATTAAATTCACAGAATGAAATATTAAATGAAACGAACCTTTATGTCAGCCATAATAGTAGCTGTACCTTTATGTTATAAGAAGTTTGAAGATAGATTAGAATTTCCTACTTGGAATGATTTATCTTATTGGCAAGGCATTCACATCAAAATTGACGATCGAAAAAGATATACATGTGATAAAAGAACCTCTACATAACTGAAGGTTATAATATCGGTGTTACAGTTGGTTTTGGAGTCTAGGCATTAATACAGGCAACAAGAAAGCATAACTAAGATGACCAACAAACCAAAGCATTTGTCCGGTGCATAAAAATTTCATATTGCCAACATAATATTTCTCAAACTCCATGTTCAACATGTTGACAAGAGAGATAGTAACAAACTGAAAAGGTAATGATAAATCGGCCTTCTTGTTGAATGGAACCATGCGCTCCTCCTCATTTACCCCTGAAATTTGTAAAAGCAAATCATTTCACTTAAATTTAGGACAAGAAACCCATAGAAGTGGATGAAAATGCAATTTCAACTTCACTTACGTGTTCATCATCAAAGTTATGTTGTCTCCTTTAAGAAGGATCCTCCCTAATCAACAATAACATCATTCAGAAAATGCATATGTTGCAAAGACAAAAAGGATAAACTTCGAGAAATTTATCTTACCTAGTGTCTTTTTGCTCTTCTTCTTGACGTTTACTTCTTCAGCATCATCCAAAACCAAATTCATGTATTCATCAAAACCCTATTTATAACAAAAATAAAATCACAAGATCCTTAACCAACCACTCAAATATCCAATTTGAAATGAGTACCGTGTACACTCTATACCAAAAACAATAAGCAAACATTTTCCCCTAAGAAATGAGTTCATGAATCAAAAAGTTTACGAAGTCCTAGACTGTTGAAAGAGACAAATGAGATTCAAATTCAAAGTTTTGGATAACAAGGATTTGGCAAAGATATATGCAGATAGTACAAAGTAGTGACAAGTGTAATATTTCTTAGAGAGGTTGATAGACAAATAACTACAACAGATTCATGTCTTATCTCTTCTTTCAGAGGGGATTGTGTATTCTAATTTTCTACCTCAGTTTGAAATACAAAATTTCTTTGAGGTTAGTATTAAAGCTAGGCACAAATAACTATAGTTCTGCCTCCATAGTCGATGCAGTGGTTGATGCTAATTCAGGATCATCTCTTCCAGAAATTAACTATAAATTAATCCCTAACATCCACAAATAAGACAGCTGAACCCCAAAAACTAACCAATCTTAAGTTTATAAGCTGGGGTGGGCAGACCTGGCTGGCCTGGTCTAACCAGACCAGACTAGAGCAGCGAATCCACAATCATAGCATCAGAATTCAAATTTGACTGACAAATTAATAAACCAAAAGACAGGTTCACAACCTAGCACACAACGGCAGCATAAAAAAAATTCCCAATCGATAAATTACAAGGTTCAAAGTTACTAGAGAATAAACCAAAAGATAACCGAGCACACAGCAAGAGTGTAGAAAAGTTCCAAATCGATAAACTACAAGGTTCAATGTTTCCAAAGTTGAGTTCATTCGCCAAGTTAGCCTGTTAAGTGCAACCTCGCAATAAGGGCTTCTTTGTGTTTTTTCTAATTTGTAAATTAAGTTATGCCGAGAGCTAAGGGGCTGTCTCTTTTGCTGATGGTTTACATTGGGTTGTTGGATGCAAACATGGAATTGAGTGCTACAACTGTAAGATAGGATAGTGTTTTGCACAATACAAGGCATTACCCTTCTTAAAAAACACTAAATCACTATTATTTTAAACATGTATAGGAGAAAATAAATAACCATTATGTTCTAGACATGTTCAATCGTCCTCAATCGAGTAAACACAATTTTGATACCTAGAGTTATTGAGGCACATGATTTTGAGTTAGCTACACCAAGATTGAAAAGCATAGTGACAAGTGCTCTTCCTCCTATTCTAAAACATGCCATAAAAAACAATGATTTTAAAAATAAAAAAAATAAAAAACTTACAATGATTCTTCCTTCAATCCTCAAATCCTTTTGCTCAAAAAGCCAAATCTGAATCCGCGCTTTGCTTTGAAGAAATCTGAAGATCAAGTTCTGAGAAAAAAACGGAGATTAGGTTAAGTTGTTAAAGAGAAATTGAAAGGGAAAGAGTGTGATGAGAAGGCGTACAATGGGTTGGGTCATAACCCTTTGAACTTTGGTGCTGGCCATGGCAGCAGGTTAGGGTGTGCGGACGATCAAGGTTTGGAGAGACGATGAGAGCTAAACCCTAGAAATTGAGCAAAAAGCACGTACTTGAACAACTCACTTAGAGCATGTTTAGCCCTCCTTATTTTCCACTTATCTTCTACTTCTAAGAAGAAGTGGGGCCAAACACAATTTTAATAAAGCTCTTAACAAAAGAAGTGATCTTTTTGTAAAGAAGAAAATTCAACAAAAGTGACTTTGAAAATAAGATAAAAAAATGAACTTTGGGAGTAACTTTTCGGAGGTATATTTGTTTTTCGTCCTTCGATTCCCACACATGCCATTATATTTTTTATTTTATTGTTTTTTTTGGAATAGTTGGCGCCACACTGTTTTCATTTTTGAGGAAACCGCCAAAACTGTACAACCCTAATTACATATAATATTTTCTATTTCTGCTTTCTGCTACACATTTCCTTGCTGCCGTCGTTGATAGGCACTAGTGCAGGCAGGTACTTTCTTTATCCTTTTGTATGATATGAATATCATTCTTTCCTTTTTAGGGGATATGAATATCATTCATGTTTTATACTTTTGTTTCATTGATCAGATTTTGTCCTTTTGTTCTTTAGTAATACTCTATTACTCTTGTTAAAAGCTTATACTATATATTTCAGTTTTGCTTTTGTTCATTAGCCTTGTCATTCCCTAACTCTTGTTATAAGCTTTTGTTCATTACTCTTGTTAAAAACTTATACTATATTATAGATCCTTTTGTTTCATTACATATATCGTTAGAAACTTAAACTATATTCAGATCCATTCAATTTGCTCACCTATTTATCTAGTTGGATCTTTTATTGTTAGAATGATCAAAGAATATTGATAGAATGATATGGGTGTATAACTTTAAAGTGATTGAAAAGATAAAAAAAAACATAAGAATGAAAAAACAAATGATTCATTATTGATCAAATGAGTTGGTTAAATACTTTTAACATTATAATTTTATGCATCTAGATTTATTTTCATTTGGTAATGTCATTGTTTACAGATGTCTTCTAATCAGATCAATGAGCATTCAAGAAAAGTTAAAAAAAGAAAATGCATGTTTTATAAAATATGTTATGGGGCAATGATGATTGCATATGACTATCACATGAAATACTTACTAAAGCAAGGTAATATATTTTTTTATTCTCATGGATAGAATTGGGTTCGAGAAACTCTTAACACTCCAGGTGAAAGTTATAATATGTTTAGAATGAAAACTCATGCTGTATTAAAACTTGAAAAGTTATTAGTGAGTAAGGGATGGTTGCACCCATTAAACGAAATGACATCATTGGAGGCACTTGTTATGTTTCTTCGGAGTTGTGCACATAGCGAGACTAATAGAAATGTTCAAAATAAATTTGGAAAATCAGGAGAGACCGTAAGTAGGAAGTTTAGTGAAGTTTTAGAAAGTTTATGTTTACTAGCAAAAGAAATTGTGAGGCCACCTAATTTTAACTTCACAGAAATTCCGTCCAAAATCAAGGATGATAGAAGATATTGGCCTTATTTTGAATGATGCATTGATGCTATAGATGGAACGCATATTACTGCCATTGAGCCTACTAAAGATCAAATTCGTTATATTGGCAGAAAAAAGATATCCAACGCAAAATGTCATATTAGTCTGTAACTTAGACATGTTAATCACTTTTGTTGTTGTTGGCTGGCCTGGTACTGCGCATGACACACGTATTCTTACGTCAGTCCTTGAAGAAATGAAAAATGTGTTCCCTCATCCTCCTGAAGGTACGATTAATCTTTTTTTTTTATAAATAAAATTTGTGATTTATGTAGTTTTGACAATAACTTTTATGCATAAACTAACAGTGATTTTTATTTTATTTTTAAATACTTCTAGGAAAGTATTACTTGGTTGATGCAGGATATCCAAACAGGAAAGGATATCTATCACCATACAAAGGTGAAAGATATCACATTCCTGATTTTAGAGATGGCAGTCAAGCACAAGGCATTCATGAAGTATTCAACCATGCACATTTGTCACTTATAAATGTCATTGAAAGAACAATTGGCATTTGGAAGAAAATGTGGCATATTTTATGTGATATGCGACCATTTTCGCTAATCAAACAAGAAAAGATCATAGTTGCAACAACAACACTTCATAACTTCATTCGAATATGTGGCGTTCAAGATGAGGAATTCAACAAATGGGATCAAATCCCTGGATACATGCCCGAACGAGAAGAAGAAAGAAACATTACTGAAGATTTGAGTTCATATAATTTAAGAGGACAAGATGGGAGCTACATAGATAGAGCTAGAAATCAAATAGCCACTAAGTTGTTGGAAAACAAAAATCGTTCAAGTTTATGATGTACTATATTTCTAGTATTGGATTATTTCCAAACTCTTACAATTTAATTTATGATAATGTTTTATATAATAATTTATAAATTTTCATTTGGTCTAAAAAAAATCAGGTCTTTAGGAAATTTAATTTTTTATAAAAAAAAATGTCTTTTATTTTATTTATGATAA
>Ga0315915_1007237_pt1 | contig 13322 bp, 4 predicted proteins | sample MpolbnodulesMG_FD_207738 | JGI IMG/M metagenome (GOLD analysis project Ga0315915, IMG submission 207738) | Medicago polymorpha root nodule microbial communities from Los Angeles, California, United States - branched nodules | ecosystem: Host-associated > Plants > Roots > Nodule | place: USA... | reverse complement strand
CCTTCAAGATATCAACCAATCAAAATGTAATATACAAATGTAACATTAAATGTCAAATAAATAAGTCAATTTTTCTATAAAAAAAATCAATTTTAATAAGGTAGCTTTTAGTTTTTATTTAATTATATTTAGGTATACAATCTTAATTAATTTACATTATAAGGCTTGTAACAATTAAAATTTCACATCAAATTCAACTCATGGGCTTTGTTTGGTAATACGAATAAGCTAGCTTATAAGCTTGTTTTGATATAATAAGATGTGTTTGGTAAAAAGCTTTTTTCACTAGCTTATAGCATTTTCTGAGAAGCTATTTCAAGTAGTTTTTGAGCTTATAGCTAGTAGTTTTTTATATTTTATTCCACTTTTAACCCTATTAATTTAATTTAATTATTTTTTAATAAAACAACATGTTCATGGCTTAAAAAATAACGGCCAAGTTCATAGCTTATTTTTTAATTAAACAACTGCCACGTTTTCTCCTTTGAAAAAAAACTGTCATGCTTTATTTTATTTTTTAATGAATGCTTTATATATATTTCTTAAAAGAAATGCTTTATATTTAACCATAACACGTTGTAAAATTTTATATATTTTTGCTAACATTTTTTTCCACCTTCCTCTTATTTTTGGGATTCATAAAAGTAGAGATCAATGAGCTTTTGCCCTCTTTTATAAAAAAAAAAAAAACAGAGATCAAAATTGTCGGTGAAATTTTATTGGAGACTAAATCCAAAAGTTTGAATATTTATAGGGATCCACAACATAGTTAACCATAAATTAAAATATTAAAAAATAAATACATTAGAAAAAATGTCTATATATATATAAACATGTCCTTTTATTTCATTTTATACTCATCAGCCACTTCAACAGCTAATTTTACCAAACACTTCAATTTTAATAAATCATATTTTCAGCTATAAGCTATCAGTTATAAGACATCAACTATAAGCTAGTTTTTTCAGTTTTCAGCTAGCTTATAGCTTATTTTTACCAAACACACCCCACATACTTTCATAAAATTTGTTCCATTCCAAAATCTAGAACACACATAACGTGCAATTTCTTCTTCATTCTTCTTCCCATCTTGATTGTTCAATTATCTCGTTTCAGAATTGCTGTTGTTTCAAATTATCGTGAGAATCGTTGTCGTCCTTTTGATTTCAGACATTGTGAGAATCGGTGTTGTTTCCATAATCACATCAGGTGTCGTGACTTGATTTTTCTTGTTGATTTGATTTTTCATTTTCGTTTCTTTCTCACTACTATCGTGACTTGATTGCAACCGTTTCATACTTATAATGCGACAGTGGTGACTTTCAACTTTGACATGAATTCCAATGATGCTTCCTTTTTTTTTTTTTGGGTTTTGAGTTTGATTGAGTTGTTTGAGATTATATAAAATTGTATTTTATCACACAAATTTTGCATTTGATTAAGATAAATGGATCTTCAATGCGTTGATTATTAATTTTATTTTTGCTACAATATTGATTATTAAATTTAATTTTAGAATTTGTTTTATTCAAATCATTATATTGTGTTGTTATGTTGTTTCTATTCCTGGTGAATTTTGTGTTGCCGAAATGAACATTTGTTGAGATTGTGAATACGGTTTGAGGTCGGTTAAAGTTATGGAAGAGAAGGTAAAGTGAAATAAATAAATAATAAATAATGCTAATACAAACATGAATTTCATAAAGTGAGCGTTAATTTGTGAGCAATTCGTGGATATACCTTTTGGAAATAACATTGATTCTCACAATGTCTAGAATCAAAAGGACGACATCGATTTTCACGATAATTGGAAACGACAACAATTCTGGAACGAGAGAATTGAACAATCAAGATGGGAAGAAGAATGAAGAAGAAATTGCACGTTATGTGTGTTCTAGGTTTTGGAATGAAACAAAATTTATGAACGTATGTGGGGTGTGTTTGGTAAATATAAGCTATAAGCTAGCTGAAAGCTGAAAATATAGCTTATAGCTGATGTCTTATAATTGATAGCTTATAGCTGAAAAGATGGTTTATTAAAATTGATGTGTTTGGTAAAATTAGTTGTTGAAGTGGCTAATAAGTATAAAATGACATAAAAGGACATGTTTATATATATATAGACATTTTTTCTAATGTATTTATTTTTTAATATTTTAATTTATGGTTAACTATGTTCTGGATCCCTATAAATATTCAAACTTTTGGTTTTAGTCTCCAAAAAAATTTCACCGACAATTTTGATCTCTGCTTTTTTTTTTTTTTTTTTTTTTACAAAAGAGGGCAAAAGCTCATTGATCTCTACTTTTATGAATCCCAAAAATAAGAGGAAGGTGGAAAAAAAATGTAAGCAAGAATATATAAAATTTTACAACGTACCGTAGGCTAGTTATAGTTAAATATAAAACATTTTCTTTTAAGAAATATATATAAAGCGTTCATTAAAAAATAAAATAAAGCATGACAGTTTTGTTTCAAAGGAGAAATTGTGGCAGTTGTTTTATTAAGAAAATAAACTATGAACTTGGCCGTTATTTTTTAAGCCATGAACATGTTGTTTTATTAAAAAATAATTAAATCAAATTAATAGGGTTAAAATTGGAAGAAAATGTAAAAAAAACTAGCAGCTATAAGCTCAAAAGCTACTTGAAATAGTTTCTCAGAAAACGCTATAAGCCAGTGAAAAAAGTTTTTTACCAAACACATCTTATTATATCAAAAGAAGCTTATAAGCTAGTCCAACAAGGTATAAGTTAGCTTATTCGTGTTACCAAACACAACCATTATGGGTTGAATTTGATGTGAAATTTTAACTGTTACAAGCTCTATAGTGTAAATTAATTAAGATTGTATACCTAAATATAATTAAATAAAAATTAAAAGTTACCTTATTAAATTTGTTTTTTTTATATAGAAAAATAGACTCATTTATTTGACATTTAATGTTACATTTGTATATTACATTTTAATTGGTTGATATCTTGAAAGGATAAATACCCTCTAAACAAAAGAGAGTAATCTAGGCCTCACATGTCAAGTATGATCTTAGTCAATCCTTTCCTTTGATTGTGTTTTATTTAGTTACGGGTATCCTATCTTTGCTCTATACTTGTATCTCTTTTCGCAACGGTTTTTAATTTTCTTCGAACATTTAGCTCATTTTGTCCAAAAAAATAAATAGAAAATTAAGTGTTTATGACTCTATATTGTTTGGTAAAAAAATGACTCAATATATTGAATAAGGCAGAGTATACGATATCTTATAAAGTTTACAAAAATTCAATATAGAAACTAAAAGATATAAAATACTACCAGACTTAAAAGGGACTATGACCTCTATTTATCTCCTTTCTAGCTCCATCCGGGGATATATAAGCTCCATAAAACAATAAACCAATTTGGCAAACAAAAAAAGCAAACGATACATGAAAGGCACACTCCCCCATTCCGCTTAATGTCGGCATTTTGTGGTTAGTCTTGAAATGACATTTTTCTTGCAATATGCATGGAACAAATACGAAGGCAATTTTGTTTGCATCTTCTGTTTCAATTGGTCTCCTTTGTTCTAGTTATGTTTTTTATATTTTCTTTTAAATGGAAATGCGATTAACAATGGTAACAATATTTTCAGAAAATATGTATCATTAGAATTGTTTACTTCAAGAGCCTAATATCTTCTAATCAAGTAAAATTAACATAAAAGTTTGTTTTGACATGTGATTCTTTTATTATCGTTTACATCACATAATTTAAAAATACACAAAATCATGTCTCATTCCCTAAAAAATAATACTAATTGAAAATGTTTAATATAGTTGCAAATTAATGTTTAAAAACACAAATAATTGTCTCATTCTATCATCTACATGAATTATGAATTATGATCCTCTCAATTTATTACATTTTCCATTTAAAAAGATAAAAGCACAATAAAATTTAAATTACATATAAATAATTACTATTGATGCTTTTTGTATATATCTTTTATTAAATAGCATTATCTATTTATTTGTCAAAAAAAATGTTTGTTTGTTAATAGTTGTAAGTTAAAAAATAAAATAAAAACAAACAAACGCAAAAAAAAATTAAAGTTAAAACTGTTGTGACGACAAATGTAAGATTTAGTACCTTGGTGCTGTGCTTGTGTGACGACAAATACTGTTGTGAACTTAAGCATAATCCCTTTAATAAATATAGTGCCTTTAATCAAAACTTACATATGAAAGAGTTTAACTAGCCGAGCCATATAAGCATTCCCTAGCTTAGCTTGGGGAGGCTTGGAAAGGAAGCTTGGATTAGGAATGGATGGTTGGATGTTGACGTAAGTGAGATTTAATACTAACAAAATTCTTATAATTCAAATACTTTCATAAATAAATATTAATATACAAGATAGACGATAAAATATAGAAATTACTATAATATAATATTTAGGCATTGCTTTTTTCAACTGCAGGTCCCCACTGACGATGCAAGACACGTACTAAACTCCAAATTTTCAAAAAGGTTTGAAATGGGTGTCACCATCACTTTCTTTATTTTAAAAACGGAAATAGAAATATCAAGATAACTTTGAAAAATTGCCTTAAAATATTGAAAATGAAAACAAAGGAAATATTTCTACAATGAAACAGTCATTGCACAATGGCATGAGTCTAGAACAGTTGAAATTACGATTCGTGTGCCTAAAGAAAGAGAAAAACAAAAATTAGCTATAAATAAAGTAATAAACTGTAGAGGAAGATTAATTATTAGTCCTAAAATATTTATTCATAAATGGAGGGGAAATAATCAGATTTCCCTTATTTAAAATAAAATAAATTTAATGTCAGAGGATGATGTCTCAATACAATGTTAAAAGAAACTTTAAAACTCAAAAAACACATACAAATAAATTTACATTTACTTCTCTCAGATTTTCTCTTAATAAGTTAGGCAAAAAAAGTGAAACAAAATTATTTAGATCAAATATTTTTTCTCTTTATCTCTCTTGTTACCAAAAAGATAATTTTTCTCTTCTAAGGTAATAGTAGTAACTAGATAAATTTCTATTCGCATTCTAACTTTCCAACTTTTGTGGATAATTACATGTACATGTAAGTGTACTTAGTTAGGATGATAAGTTGGTTAGGAAGTAAAGATGTTAGTTGGCACTTGGCACAATTAGATTTATAAATAGGATCATTCATTGTATAATCCACAATTATCAATTGCAATGTTACCTTTAGAGTCTAGTGGTCTCTATCTTTCATATGACTAGAACCACAAAATTTTCAAATTACTAACACGGTATGAGAATAAATGAGTGATACCTTACTGCTTCAACGTTTGATTCATATTTTTTATTGTATAAAGAGGATTACTAATACATACTCATAATACACATTTTAACACTATCTTTATGTTAGTATTTGTAATCCAAAAAACTACTACTGCATCCGTCCAAGTTATCACAAGAAAATGATCATTGTTATACTACTAACTTTGAGCTAATCGTTACTTATCACCAAAAATGTTGGAGTAGTGGTCCACAATCCAAATAAAGTCCCCTTAAACGTGAAGAAAATGTGAATGGCCCAAATTCGTATATAAGAAGAACTAACAAGTGACAATCGCAATCCCAAAATTAGTAGTCCCCAGTTTTTTTTGTCAATAACTGTGAGGTCTCTCTCATTCTTCCTTTTCTATTATAGCCATGGTCGTTATCACACCTTGTGATTCGTGTCTCCTACTTCTCCATTTTGCTTTTCAAGTTTCAACAATATTCAGTGTTAATTAATCTTCACCTCATCTAGTTCGTAGTACTTGATAACCTCTTGTTCATATTAGTTGACTTTGTATAATTGTGGTCGCATACCCATTAAGGTGGAAAATATCTCAAAGGTTTTTTTTTTCTTTTTCTAGAGGAATATCTTGAAAGTTTTGTGTAGCAATTAAAAGATTACATTATAGTTTCGAAGATATTTGCTTATCACTTTTTAAATAAAATGCTTAATAGACAAGTGGTATAAATCTTGAGAGATAGAAGACAAAAAAAATTGATGTTATACATGTGATAAAGAAAGAGATCGAGATAAAAATTGTAAAATGGGCACTCCCAATAGATAGTATAAAAATCCGTATTATGAGTATTTATTAGTAATCCTCTTCGTACGATATGAAATACAAATATCAATATATCATTGTTTTGAGTTAACCCATTGATATCGAAGAGACCACATATATTTGTGAATAACATACATATAAATCATGAGTGTGCGAAGTACAAATGCAATTTTTATTTTTATCTTTAGTCATAGCTAGAAGCCGGAGTGAAAAGGTAAGAAAATCCTTGAATTTTTTTTTAAAAAAAAATTAGAGGTATTTAAGGGGTGTTTGTTTCAAGTCTTTGCATTTATTCTTGAGAATATTTCATGTAGTCGCAAATCCTCACCTAGTGCAAGCTGTTGTTGAATCTTCTTTGGAAGAAACCAGCAACAGACACTATTAAAATTAACATAGATGCGTCTTTTCTAATCAATATAGTCTTACAAGTTGGGGCTTCTATTAAATTTAGAGGTGATAATGGAGAGTTTAAGGTTGCAAAGATGTGCCGGAAGCCTTGGTGGTTCGAGGTTTGGGCAGGTGCCATGGGGCTGCTCACGACTCTTCAATGGCCCCAGAGTTTTAATCTCAGATTGATTATGTTTGAAGTTGATGCACAAGTTATGGCTCATAATATCAAATCTAATAAAGAAGACCTTTGCATGTGTATGGAGTCATTATTTCTAAATGTAGATCAATTTAGCTACCAGAGGTTACTTTTATTCTAAGGCAAGCTAATATGGCGACTCATAACATCGCAAAAGTAGCCATGTTTATGACTAGTCCCAGCATTTTGATCATATTCTCCACTGTATTGCTAACATTATTGATAATGAAATTAAATGAGTCTTTTTTAGAAAGAAAAACAAAACTATGAGTTTGACTGAGAAATTGTTATCTAACAAATGTATTTCAAGGTCTATTTAGATTGATTAATTTGAATTTATCTACAAGTATAAATTTTGCAAACATTTTTTAAAGAACTTATGATAACAATTTATGATAATAAAATAAATCAGCTTATTTTCTTAAATTCTTTAATATAGTTTATAAAAACAATTTATAACATGTAAAAAATAATTTAACTTTATTTTATTATTTGTTATATAAATAATTTATGTTAGCTTATACATAAGCGTTTATAAATTATAAATTATCCACGGTAAGTTATAAAACTTTGTCTTACAAGTTACAAATAGAGTAAAAAAATGCCGATTTGCTTTTGTTTTGTTTTGTGCATAAAAAAATGAAGTGCCGCCGTTAGAAAGATCAACATGGTTTTCTTTGTGAGGGCAAAGTGGAACATGCTACCTAATATGTAAGCTGCCTCAGATACCCCCAAATAAAGAGGAAAAGTGATACAAATAATGGTCATAATAATTTATTATGTAAAATTGAGAGGTTTAGCAAAAGAGAGATTTAAAAATGGAGAATCAAATGATGATTATGTAAAGAATATATATAATATAGCAAAAGTGAACCAACGGGAAGCACCTGAAGTGGGAGAAGGAAGCAGCAAATATAGATTAGTGCTAAACTATGGCCTATGGAGAAGATTATACTAGTTAAAATTGATATATTAGTGTTGTTCTATTATATGCAACCACTTGCAAATATGCGGAATTATAAAACTCGCCATTTATTCCCCTAAGACCTAACTATCCCCCATCATAGGGGAAAATTTTCATTTTAGCCGGATTTGAAATTACTAACACAGTTACTCATCGTAATCGTTCGGTCTAGTATATAGCAATTGAGACAAAGTGGCGGATGTTAAAAATTATGGGATTAACCGTAAATGTTGTCTCCCTTGCCGAAGTGTGAGCAACATCATTTATTAATCTCTTAACAAAACTAACACTATAATATAATATAGCTTTTATTTGTGTTTAGTCCCTGTAGATATGGGTTATTTAAAATTTGGTCCCTGAATTTGTTAATCCTCGCATTTTGCTCCTGCAAAATTTAATCATTTAAAATTTCGTCTTTCTCCCCACTTAATCACTGCCACATCAGTAATTTGATGACGTGGCCGTCTAGCTCAACAAATTTAGGCTTGAACAGGCGAAAATACCCATGGGGTCTTAGCCAAAGGCAAAATGATAGAAAAACCCCTCATTCTATATTTTACCCTCCTCTTTACTTCCTTTCTCTGCTCTCTCATCACCAGACACATATTATACACTATCCATTAATCATTGATCATTCATCAAAAGAATAGAGTAAAGTCTGCAATTGACATTTGGGAAAAATAGCTTCAAGCACAATTTAAACGTACCCTCTTGTTTTTACCATAGCTTCATCCTTCTCTACCAACACAACACCCACGATCTCATCATACTTACTGTCGTCGGCGACAATAAACGCCACCACCGCAGCCTGAAGCGGACCCAAACTCGGATTAAAGGTCGTCGATTCAAACACTAATTACAGGCGCTGATTCACACTAGAGTCGTTCACGGTGGAAAGCAGCGACGATGGAGTGAAGCTCCATACAAGATTGTTCAATCGATGGAGTGAAGCAACAACGGAAAGCAACTTGAATATGCTATAGGACGCGTTGAAATTGTTGGAACAAAATGTGTTTAAACATTACCCTTTGAGTTTTGATGATAACAAGGTATTAAAAATTTCAATTGGATATGCTAATATTTGTTCAAGTGTGCAGGACTATAGACAAAAATTTAAGTGTCTTTATATCAAGCATAAGGTCTGGAAGAACAAATGAGAGCAATGAAATTTACATAAAGGGAGCTCATGGTACAAGAATAGAGTTTGAAAAAGATAGCATCTGAAGACATTAGAAGCAGTTCATTAGAAGCAATTCATCAGAAGCTGTTTGTCAGAAGCTGTCTACCAGAAGTTGACGTCATCAGAAGCTGAAGATCATCAGAAGCTGAAGATTGGAAGCTTCAAAGTTTGTTAAATGTTGTTATTCTCATGCTTATGATTGCAGAAGGAATGGAAGCCTGGAGCAACGGCTAATTCAGAGGAATTTGAAAGCATTGAATGCTTATCCACTAAAGAGCACAGGAAAAAGACATAGTACAATTGTACAACCACTACTCCACTGCTCCACTCTCCACGTCTGCTATAGTACAACATAACAGCTATATCAACGCTGGTTTCTCTCTATTCTTGGAATGGATTTGAAATTGATTCTTCACATGACAATAACCAAATCAAGTAACATATCATTGGTGATTTGATCAAGCTCTTACAACGACTCTTTTGATGAGCTAACAATTTCCAACGTATCTCTCACACCTCTATATAAAAGAGTGAAGACCTGAAGATTGGCAAGACTCTCACAAATTTTTTACGAGTGTCAAACCTCTGTTGAAATTGTTTCACATTAAGTTCACTTAGAATTTCTTAACAACCTTCATATCTTAGAAATTTTAGAGTCTTAAGAGTCGTATCTGATTTGTATTGTGAACAACACTGATTGTATATCAAGTGTTCAACCTCAAACATTTTCTTTGTAATTTTGTTTGAATAGAAGTCTCTTGCAGTTGTGCTTGAGCATAGGAAGTCTCTTGCAGTTGTGCTTGAGCATAGAAAACCTCTTGCAGTTGTGCTTGAGTAGTTTGAAGTCTTTTGCTTTTGTGCTTGAGCAATTATAATCAGATATTGATTTTAGTGAACTCTCCTTTGAAGTGCAACGGGGAGTGGACTACTTCTGAATTTTGGAAGGAACCACTATAAATTGCTTTGTGTCTTTCTTCTTTCTCTCTCTCTTTACTTATCCGCTGCAATTAGACTCTGAACACTACCTTCAGAAGCTGAACTCTATCAGATTCTGAACAGTGATTTCAGTTTTAGGAGAAGAAAAAGTAAACACAATTCAACCCCCCTTCTTGTGTTTTTCTCACCTTCAGAAACACATCTGATTGATTTAGTATGTCATTTAGGGCAGGGTTGTGAAATATCGGTAGGGTATATTCACCACCACCACCACCGTCGTTGGAGATCTCGCCGCCAATGCGTTTTCTTTTCACTTTCTTGGCAAGAGAGAGAAGGGTATGAAAGGGATTGATTCTGACGAAGAAGGAAAGGATTCATAACTTGAGTTTCTCTTTGTTTCTTTTATCAAACAAACACTTTTTTTTAATCTAGATTGGAAGAGGAATGAGGTTAGAGGGAGGTTGGTGGCGGACCATGTAAACTTTGTTTTCCGATTTCAATTGTTTGAGCCAGCTTTCATGTTCATCTTCGTTACTGTGTTTAAAGTTCATGCCTTCATGTTTAAAAATGTCAAAATAAAATTCGCAGAGGAAGAGAAGAGAAGAGGAGGGTTACAACGCAAAGGAAGAGAAGAGAAGAGAAGATGAGGGTTTCATGTTTTGAAGAAGACGAAGGAGGGGTATAATTGTCTTTTTGCTTTGGTCTGAGATGAGGAGGGGTATTTTTGTCCATTCCCATTTGGTTGGCCAATTAACACTACCACGTCATCAAATTACTGGCGTGGCAGTGACTAACTGGGATGATGGACGAAATTTTAAATGATTAAATTTTGAGAGGCAAAATGCCAGGATTAAGGAATACAAGAACCATTTTTTAAATGACCCCTATTTACAAGGACTAGACACGTATAAAAGCCCTATAATATATAAAAGAACTAAGAAGGAGCTTGCAAGAATTAAATATAGTGTCAAATTCAGAGACATGATCAATGACGATATTTTGACTATCTAACTCAAAAACAATATTTTGCAGGCCTAGTTCTCTCACTCATTAGATAGCTTCAAGAAGAATCGTAGCTTCAACTTCAAGTAGATAAGCAACAAGGGACTCAAGTTGTTCTTCATTGAACAAAATTACCTCAGGGATCATGAATGCATATACAAAAACAAAAATAATTTAATCAAATTAATCAACATCATTTAATCTTATTCTTTTTTTAAAAAAAATTATTTGATGTGAACGTGTTCAATTATTTTTTATTTGGGACTGTACTCATAAAAAAGTTTCTCCAAAGAAAAACATTTGCTCTTAATTTAATCTTCAATTTCCAAATAACCAACTAATTGCGACCATCTTTGAATTTGTTATTATCAATTACATTATTAATCAATAAGTGGTACCCAATCTTAAAATAAAATAATTTTCTAAAATCGTTGCTTTTCAAATTTTACGATCATCAATCACTCTTTGCAATTAGGGATGGAGATAACTTTGAAGACAACATTAAATAATGCTTCAGAGGCATAGATTAAGCACCCAAAAGAGACAAGTTTTTATTAGAGTAGTGATATTTGAACAGCGATTTGATACAACTTTTGGTGACAACTTTTTTTTCCTCTCTTTTCATTGGTTAAAAACAATGGAGAGAGAAAAAGGAAGAGAGAGAATAAAAGGATAATGTGAGTATGAGAAAGAAAGTTGTCACAAAGTGGTTGTACAAATATCATTTCTCTTTTTATTAAAAATTTGTGCAATTATTACTTAATCAAAATTAACAACAACTTATATTTTTAAGATAAAAATTCTATTTTCAAATTTCTTAATCAGTGTCCCAAAGACATTGGTAAGCGAGACCCTAACTTTTATGGCTATATTTAGATGGAAAATTGTCCTAATCAACTCCTCATTTCATATGTTAATAATAATGGGTTTGTGTAAGATTTGTTGTGTGTAAATGTGAGTTATATGTATCACATCGGATAAAAGAATAAATGTTAAACACTTTATAAGTAAGAAAATCCATAAACTTATAACCGTAAGGTTTTGGGTAAGAGTGCGGTGTCTCTCTAACATCCCTGAGTGACCCAACAAGATTTCCTCAAAAAATAAATGGGTATGGGTGGGACAATTATAAAAGTCACCGTGATTTTAAGAAGCATAAGAGGTTAAACTCACGTTGCCACTTTCCACCCCTAAGACCAAACAAGCGCGCATATACGTCTATAGTCATATGTCTCTTAATTTAGTTAGTGTAGTTCAATTGACAAGCATAAGAGGTTTACTTTAAAAGGATTAAGATTCCCGTTATCAGCAATCTCATGATTATAAAGTTGTAAGGAAGAAGGACCACACATAAGCACTTGTTTAGTAAGAATAAGGACCTTATAAAATAGTTATTGGTGGAGTATCATCTTTAATTAAATAATTAATTTCTTCAACTTTTGTTTAGAAAAGAAGAAAACTAAATAAAACAAAAATCTTTGTCCTTGAAAGGTGGCATGTTTATATTAGGCAGATGAGCTGTCAGCAATGGAGCTTGTTCTAAAGAAGAAGGACTGTTCACATTCTCGTCGTCCAGCTCTCCCAGCTTTGTTGCAATATTTACGTGACGGTGACCTTTGAAATTGACATGTTCTTTGCAGTATGGGACCCACATCACATGGCTCTACGAATACAGGAATCAAACCTAGGGGCGCGTAGGACCCGCATCCATTACGGAGAAGAGAACTATCGTCCAATTGTATTTTTATAAAAAAAAAAAAAAAATTAATTTAATTTCAATATTGATCTTCCAAGAACCAATTGCGAGAGATTTTTAAGTTTTAACACTTGCGTCGTCCGTTCTAAAAGACTTGATAACAATTTTATCCATCTAATTTTTCTAAAGTTGAGATTTTAACCCTCTAAGAAAAAAATTATAAAACTGTCCCTAAGTTTTAAACATGTGGCAGTTTTGACCCTCAAGGTCAATTTTGACTCGGTCTACGCTGACGTGGCACCCTAAGTGAGGTGCCACGTGTTTTTTTTTGCCTTGGGGGACCAAAACTGCTACAATTGCAAAACTTAGGGGGCGATTTTGTATTTTTTTTAGGTGGCCAAAATCGCAACTTCGTAAAAATTAGGGAGTGAAAAATAACTTATTAAGTCGTTCTAAAATAATTAATCTATTTATTTTACGAAAAATAACTTATCTTTCCAAATTTTAAAGTTGTATTTTTTCTTTTAATTGTATTATTTGATTAATATTATTTTCATCATTCTCAATTAAATATAATTATTTTTGATTTATTATTATGATAAACACATATCAATACATAATAAGGATAATTTTGGTAAAGATGACATTTTCTTTTTTATTTATATATTTTTTTAACATATATGACATTTTTTAACCAAATAAGATGCAAAAGAATTTTTTTTTTTTCTTAACAAGCCAAAATGGAATATATTATATCACCAAAGATGATTCATCTCGCACAAGGTGTGCAAAAGAGAACCACCCACCAAAAAAATACAGCTAAATGTCTGGTGCCATAAATGAGCACTCCTGA
>Ga0315915_1007236_pt1 | contig 13324 bp, 6 predicted proteins | sample MpolbnodulesMG_FD_207738 | JGI IMG/M metagenome (GOLD analysis project Ga0315915, IMG submission 207738) | Medicago polymorpha root nodule microbial communities from Los Angeles, California, United States - branched nodules | ecosystem: Host-associated > Plants > Roots > Nodule | place: USA... | reverse complement strand
GGTTGCCCGCAATTGTAACAATTGAAAGGTTGAGCAGGGTCATTCTTTGGTGGTTGCTGATTTGGGACCTTTCTTTGGTTCCCATTCTTATTCCGATTGGAATTCTTATTTGTAGGGCGGTTCTGATTCTTAAATTGTTTGTCGTTAGGCTTCAGAACAACACCTACAGATTTCTTTTTAGTGTTGTTGTTCGAGACAGCAAACACCTCTTCATTCAATTCATGTTTTCTCGCCTCTTCTTCAATTCGAAGTCGAGTAATCAGACTCTCAAGAGAAAACTCCTTAGTTTTGTGCCTATGGGTATTCTTGAAGTCCTTCCAGGCAGGGGGCAGTTTGTCAATTATCACAGCAATTTGAAATTGTTCGGGTAATTGAATCCCTTCAACAAAGATCTCATGAGCTATATTTTAAAGCTCTTGAGATTGTTCTTCGACAGACTTGTCGTCGTTCATCTTATAGTTCAGGTACCGGCTCACAGCAAATTTTTTCGAGCCAGCCTCTTCAGTGTTATATCTATTCTGAAGAGCATCCCAAACGTTCTTGGCCGTCTCATGGATGAGGTACAGATCGTAAAGATTATCCGACAGACCATTCAGAATGAAATTTTTGCACAGGTAATCATTTTCTTGTCAGAGGAGTATTTCTATGTTGGTCTGTTTCACCTTTTTAGCATGTTCGGCAACAAGCCTTTCCAACTCAGCCTTTCTAGTAGGATCAGAAGCATCTGTATCCATGGCTGTCACACCACCGCTAGTCGATGCCGTAGGAATCGAAAGCACTGGCATCACAGGTATGTCCTCCTTCAAGACGTTGGCAACTTTTTTCGTAGTTAAGAAAAACAGCATCTTTGTTTGCCAGCGCTTGAAGTGACTGCCGTGAAACTTAAACGGTTTGTTGAAATCGACTGTTGTTCCAGACACGGTAATTTCGTTGGTAGTCATGTTATTTTTCAGAATCGTCTTAAAATTGTTGTTTTCGTATTTTCAAAAATCAGAATTACTACCAAAAGAATTACCGGGGTGAGTCACGACCAGGTCGCTTTCTTTAAGACGTTTCGCGGCACTACCCAAGTTTGTGCAAGGTAGACTAACAACCACGCCGTCTCCAGGATAAAACAGCCCAGATCACTGTTACGATTACACACTGCACAGTATGTATTCGCTCGAGATATACACCTCTAGTATATGGTTTATTCGTTCGATTAAGACCACTCAAATACGGTACGTAGCCGCTCTATTCGAAACCGAAAGGGACAGAAAGGAGTAGAAGGAGAAGAATGACTCGTCAACACAAGTCGGAGGGAGAAGAGAGGAAAAGCACAGGAAGTCTCAACTGTGAATTTCGGTGTGAAGAATGAGTGGGGCGAACTCTCCTTTTATAGGGAGAGTTAGTAACAGAAAACTAGTGACTTAGGGATTAATTCGACTTAATCCTTAAGCAACCACGTAACCACGTTTTTGTTACTTAATTGGATATATCCAGAAAATTTTGGACACGTTTTGGGTTTCGGATTAGTACGTGTAGCGCTTTCAGATAGTGACTAAATTAATTAATTTTGACCCAAGCCCAGCCCGACCCGTCGAATGGACGGCGGCGTCGTCGTCGTCGCGTGATATATATGTTTTTGTAAGCTCTCACCCGTTCACAAAAGTGGGTACCCCAAGGGCACACCCTTGGAGGTCATTCTGCCCTTATATAAACACTTACTAGTTGGTGTGGCTCACCAATGTGGAACGTTTTTAAGTCACACACATACACTAGTTCTTACATTGTGTTTTTCCTTATCCAATTTCTCACTAGATTCAACGTTCCAACACGGCCCGACTTAATTCATCCCTATATGCTGTCCAGTTCTCGTCATCATCATGTATGTCGAACTTATTTTTGTAATGATGAATGGCAATCACCCCACGCAACAATTTAGTATTACAATCCCCAAAAGCTACCTACTTAGAGCGATATTTTGGGAACCAAAGGATTTCTTCTTGCATCAGAACTTCCTTGTATTGTTTTCAAGCTTCATGTAAGTTATGATCCAATCCAAATAGGGTGTGAACTGATAAATCTACTGATGATTCAAAAAATTCATCTTCTTAATGAGACTCCTATCACGAGAAAAAACATTCCCATAAACTTTCTTATTCCACTCTTGTAGCTCATATTTAAATTTTAAAGATCATCATTCCACAAAAACACTGAATTTCAGCTTTGGTGCATGAACATATCAAAATCCTGATGAGTAATCTACAAAGCAGGAAACTTTAAAGGGCCTATTATTTGGTTGTTCGGTCATTGTAATCCTGAAGGGTGGTCTAAGAAGAAGGAAACCTAAAGGACCTGTGTTTTCTCTTCCTTTGTTTTTCTCTTCTCATTTTTGAATTCAAACCCATATTTCCTCTTCGATTTTTGCATTATATTTGTTTTGAAGTTTTATAAGTGTTCCATTTTTTCCCGATGTGGTAAGAACATATTTGAACTTAGTTCATGCAAACATCATCTAGCTACAAAAAATCATATGGATATGTGAATACAATTCATGTCGGTATACACATAGACGCGAGGACAGAGGCAGGTCTTTCGATCAGCAGGGGCTAACATATATTCAATGTGATTATTTTTTAGTATTTAATTTTAAAATTTGGCATAAGAATAATAATTTAAATTTAAATTAGTATGTTTCTATGTGAAAGAAATTTCAAGAGTTATTAGTATATGATGGGAAAAAAATGAAAAAGAAACAAATATGTATAGATTTTGATGTTCAAATAACACAACTGTGTAGATTTCGTATAAATGTATATTTAATGTTGTTAAAATACAAGCTTGAGACACAAGTTACATAATTGGACAGGTTAAGCAGTTGGATAAGAAGAATCCATGGCAATACCACACAAGCCTTCCTTAGCAGCTATACCTCTTTGCATCCTTATGTACCCTTTCTCACCCCACACCGTGCCCCATGAATTCTTCACAATCCAATAATCAGTACCATTAGCACTACCATAACCAACAGCAGTAACACCATGATCTAGCTCAGTTCCACATTCACCTGTATAAATTCCACTTGAGTAAAACATGAAACTTGAATCACTAGCATCAATGGAAACTGATATTGGTTGGTTCGCCACAGCTTTGAGAAGTGATTTCTCGCTATTAACTGGAACTTTCTCATATCCTGTAATCTTAGCCACTGGGGTGGTTGTTGCAGTGTTGCAACTTCCATCAGCTGCTTTATAAGGATAATTGGTTTCACTTGTGATTCCACCATTTTTAATGATAAACTCAAATCCATCTTCCATTAATCCTCCTTCACACCCTTGATCTTCACCTTTTGTGTCACAATCTACAAGCTCTTGTTCTGAGAGGGAGACTAGTTTTCCTGTAGTTATTTGGTTGATACCCTCAGTTGCAGCTACTGTTGAAAATGCCCAACAGCTCCCTGTTGTTTCATGTTCAAAACAAAATTAACACAAACATTAATTATTCAATCCAATTAGACCCAGTCACATAAAATAAAATCATAATAAGAACAATGAATAGTAAGATATGCACCACGGCGTAAATTAATTTTTTTTTTCATTGACATTCAATCTTATTTGATGATTATGTTGCTTTGGCATATTACTTTATGCACAATTGTCAATTGTAAGGTATGATTGATCAATAATTAACTTCAATGAATAAAGTGGCTGAATTCAAATGGTTAATAAGTTTTAGTTAAGATTGAATCGGTAGAATATTGTTTTTCCCTAGAAACCGAGGATTAAAACAAAACAAAAAATCATATAATAAAGCACTCATGTGAATGATATTGTTTATAGTTTATCTTACCACATTGACCTTGGTCCTTGATTGGAGTGACAGCACCTTTTACCCTCCAATCTATAGCTTCCGGAATAGCAGTAACATTTTCATACTTAAACGATGTTGTAGTAAACTCACGAGACATCTTGTAACCATTACGGGAAGCCTTAAATTCTTCAAGAGTCAAGTCAGCAAGGTGATTAATACTTAGCTTGTAAGGTTTGTTGTTAGCTGCATTGAATGATTCAATGAACTCAACATTGTCTTTGAATATCATGAAACGTTTTTGCTTCTCAATAGCATCTTCGTACACTTTGCCATGTTCTTCCATCCATTGCTCGTGTCTTTCTTGTAAAGACGGTGACTCGTACAGTTTTCGGGACATGACATTGGCAATACCAGCAAGTGCAATGAGGAGGAACAGAGCCAATATGTATTGTTTTTTGCTAGTGGAAACCATTTTCTTGTTATCAAAGAAAGCTTTCTTGAGGTATGTATGTGTTTGAAGGAGAAATGTAAATTGGTATGAATTGAAGGCCATGGCATTGGTGGTTTATATAGAGATTACAAACTCTAAATTAATCGGAATCCTCATGGTTGCTTTCTTATTCAAAGTTCCTGCCACGCAATATTGCAATTGATTTAGATGGATTATGGGTGATTTCTTTTATTTCTTTATTTATTTTATACTAATTTAAGTTAAAGAACATGGTAGCTTGTGTTTTGTCTAAGTAGAGCATTGCAACTTGGTCAAAATTCATTAAACTATTGAATTAAAATGTGCTTATATAAGAAAACAGAATAGCGAACAACTTATACACGTATAATATAATATGTATGGGCATGCAATACTAGAGATTATGGATTCTTTTTATGGGTTTACCCATATTTGATGAGCCTAACTTTGTATGGTGTTTAAATTCCCTTGCACGTAAGTTTGTTGCATGACATAACTGAGATAAAGTTGCATGACATTTGTGTATGCTCTAATTTGAACATAATCTATTAATGCTTAGTTGTACTACTACTTACTTTCACTTGATTATTGCTGGTGGTATTTGAGAGTAAATAGACAATTTTGGTTTTGGAAATTGCAACTGTCAGTCAAAATATTCTCCAATTTTCTAGTTTGACCGAGAGTTAAATTCAATAGCTTGCCTATGATAATTAATCTAGAAACAACTTAAATTTTGAAGACAAATCAGCTCTTTTTTTTTTTTTTTGAGGGAAGACAAATCAGCTCATAATAAGTTAACATGCATGTATGTGACATACCTAATTAAATGTCACATTAACAATGAACGTTTATAATAAGACTATTTTGAATATTTTATAATTTTAGAGATCTACTTGACAATTCATAAAAATAAAGTATTATTTTGAACCACACTTAAAATTTGGATGACATTTTGTACTGAGGAAGAATTTGGACTAATTTTCCTGTTTACAATATTTGCACTGCAATTGTATAGTGACACTGTAAAAATTAAAAATTATCGCTAACAAAAAATAGAAACTTTAGCGGAGGAAAACAAATTTCAACATTACGATTCTTAAATCGAAGTTTATATCCTGGTGTAGGCATGTATTCCTACAACAGCTAAGGCATCTAAGAGTTGATATCCAGGTTTTTTTTTTCACAATGTGGCAATCAAAAAATAAAATTTCAATTGTTATTGTCTAGAAAAACTCACAAAAACATAGCTATAGTAGCTAAAACATCAATGATAGATTGACTCCAACATCAATGATTCAGTTAATTTGTAGTGGGGTTGCTGATTAATTGGAGAGGGCAAGTTTCGTTTATAACCGGCCCTCAGCAGTGAAATGTTCACCAAATAGTTTTCATTTTTCATTTCAGTCAAGAATATAACGGAAATTGTTGCCTTGTTTTAATGGAGGTTCAAAAAACTTAGCATAGGAGTATTTAACACAGCTATAGGTAATCCATGTGCTTCATCATAAAACAACATAACAAAATCATAAAAACAGTGATCCAAAATGTGTCTGATAATTAAGAGATTGTCCAGGAGAGACCAAACTATAGTTGCCAAAAACAGTAACATAATCCTAAAAGAACTCAGTTTAACTAAACAATTGCCTGGGATTTGTTAAGGATCACTCCCTCATATTTCACCTGGAACCACTTCATGGCATCATCCTTCGTGACACGGTGTTGAATTCCAACACGGGCCTTGCATCTGCGGCGACGACCCACACGGTATCCAGGGCGCTCCAGAACCACAAAGAAATCCATTCCATAAATACCAGTAGAAGGGTCATACCTGAAGCAGATTGTCAAGCGTCAGGGACGAAAAATGTTTCAATAGTTTTAATTATTAAATCTTAACTATGCAATCAAACATTTACGAGGAGAATGAACCGAAAGCAAGATAACATATATACAGGAAAATGAATCCAAAACAGAAAGACCTGGCAATGTCATTTCAAGGACAGTAAGCAAAATTGCAAAAACAGATAATTAGACTTTACTTCATAAAAAAAACTAAATCACAAATCAACCTAGCCTAAACAAGTCCTAGTTCCTCAAAGACCATATAGAGCAAACTTTATTATATGCACAAACAAGACAGAATAATAAAAATGAAACACATATTTTCAACTAATTTGGAACATGCATAATCTGTACCACAACCTATGTAATATCATAAACTTTCCTGCCTAAAATGTTAATCTCTGACATAAGTAAAAGAAATAGCATGAAATCCAAGAGTTGTTCTTAAGCTTACTTGATTCCCAAATCAATATGCTCCTGAATACCAAATCCAAAGCACCCAGTATCACTGAAATTCCTCCTCAAAAGTTCATACTCCTTCACCTTTAACCCACTTTCCAAAAGTTGCATTGCCTTGTCGCCTCTGACAGTAACATAACATGCAATCTTCTCATTTCTTCTGATTCCAAAGGATCGAACAGTGTACCTCGCTGTCAAAATTCAGATGAGAAAAAAATGAGACAACAACATATATCCAATATGAAGTACATTTTTAAGGCATTAAAGTACATTATATCCAATAGGAGTCCTGTTTTTTAGCATGGAAACTAGGTTTAATTGAGCAAAAGTAAGCCAGTACATCAATAAGTCGAAGACCTTAACATCTTCATTTCTTTTCTTACATGTGTGGATTTCATATTTTAATGCTTACATTAATCCTATTCATCTAAGACCCATAACAACTTCACCGCAATTTTAGTCACAAGTTCAAACCTTTCATCATTACCAACAACTACAAAATCAAACTACCATCACTACCCTATTATCAAGCTTTCACATTGTTACTTAAAAACAAAAACATACACAATTGAAAATCCCATTATTAACCCTAAATTAGACACCATACCAAACCCCAAGTTAATTTTTGTCTGAAACACATTACACTTTCAAATCACCATGTCTGTGAAGAAAAACTGATAGAATCCAAAAATTGATAATAAATTTTATATATAAAAAAGCATATAATTAACAGAACCCTAAAATCCATACTCATTACAAGCATTACACAAGAACCCAGTAATAAATTTCTACATAATTAACCTTTGGAGAACACTGGGGTTTGACCACTAAGTTGTTCCAGCACCTACAAAACATAAATATATATAAAAATGAAATATTTAAATTGAAAAAAAAATATAAAAAAAAAAAAAAACCAGATCCAGTGAGAAGAGGGGGTGAAAACCTTGGCAGCTCTGGTGAGACGATCTCCACTCTCACCGACGGAGATGTTGAGGACGAGCTTCTGAACCTTAATATCCCTCATTGGGTTCGCCAGTTTCTTCTCGGAAGCCATTGATGTGTTGCGGCGGCAGAGATGAATGGAATGAATAAACCCCTACCCTAAAATCTGAAGCTTTTGCCTTCAAGTGATGACCATCAAAACGACAACGTTAAGCTATTTATATAATCATTTTTTTCTCTTTTTTTTTTTGTAACTAGTATGAGCCCAATGATTTATCAAAAAGTGTTGAGCCCAATGATATTAGGGTGAATCTTTTCTTCTACTCTTGGCACGCCCTATTTTTATATTCTAAATTTCAAAAAATAGAGGGTTTTTAAGTTAATGAGGTTAAATTTATATTATTTTCCCTTCATATATAAATTCCCCTTAGTTTTTTTTTTAAATGAGCAACTATGACAATTTGAAAAAACTACATCAAAGATTAAACTCTACTACATGTGCTAAAAATCAAACTTGTCCATCGAAAAAAAATCATTAAAGATTAAACTCTGTTACATGTACTAAAAAAAGAAGATTTTGATTTGAATGAACAAAAGTAAACAAAGATGACGATGAGAAAGAGAGAGAAAAAAAATTGAGTTCAAATTTTGATTTGAAGTAAAACAAATACGATGAGAGAAATGAAAATGATTCCATTATGATGAGAGAAATGAAACTTTTGAGTTCAATTTTCTTTTATGGACAACAAAATGGTCCATGCACAATTTACAAATCAAAATTAACAGATTAAAGCTTTATCAAGCATGGACTAGCAGCAACTAGAACTCCATCCGGGTCTGCTAATAAGAACGCCACAATTTAGAGTTATAAGAACTATCTTATAAAAGAGGAGTGTTATTTGAACAACCATTTGGTTAACAACTTATATGACAACCATAATTTACAAAGAAAAAATAGGTATTTACACAAAAACCAAAGTAATAGAGAGATAAAGTAAAAAGTAATGTGAGTATAAGAGAGAAAGTTATCATTAATGGATGTTCAAATATCATTTCTCCTTATAAAAATTGCACCGTAAAGTGATTTGATTGTATGCGTGTTTAAACAAAAAATTGCATATCGTCAGTGCATGGCACAAGCTACATTTTGTAGCTTCTAGAAATTAGAGTAAGAGAGCTCTAAATTTAAGGTTGCGCTCTGAACCAAATACAAGCATAAAAAAGGAGCTTGAGCATGAACCTGCAGTCACATTCCAGAAAGTGTGTTTCCATAAAATCGCATTTTTGAAGAAAATGTACATGATCATGGATTTTTCACCTCGTCAATAGGATAGCATTCAAAAATCAACAAACTGTTAAATAAAATTAATATCGAACTAATGTATACTTCTATGTCATTCATTCATTATAAGGATCGAGTACTACTACACTATTGAGAAATAACAACATGGTTTCCAGTCACTCTCATTACCATTGCCCCTCACGAATTCACCCCATCAAATTTAACAATATATCGATACTCAAGTATTTTAAAAACCAAACTGAATCGGACAATTCAACCGGTTGAAGCTTGAACCAAACACTTTAAGATAGTTGAACCACGATCGAAAGTGTTGCTGGTTTGATGTCAAGTTCGATTTTTAAAACATTATCTGTAATTCACACTTTCTAAATGAAAAGCTTCTTCCATGGCCCTCAAAACTGACAAAAGCTCTGCAGAGATCACGCCCTCGGGTTCCAAATTGGTAATGTCATTCCTGTTAAAGAGAGATGATTTTTCCTTCACTCCTTCAAAAATCACAAACCTACAAACTGGACACTGACCTTTACTTGTTAACCAAGTTACTATGCAATCCTCATGAAACATGTGGTTGCATGGAGTAAGCATCACCTCTTCTTTGGCCTCAAAATCCTCCAAGCAAATGGCACATCTCATACCATCTTCCTTCTTTTCTTTAACACTCTCTTTCAAATCATTTGCTGCATTGCCTCTATAATATAAGCTAACTCTTCTAGCTAAACGCTTTGGTGTAGGATCATAGACTACTTTCCTTAACTTGCTTAATAAAGTGGATTTGGAATTTTCTACCGATTGTGGAACTTGAGTGTTTCTTTGCTGTGTTGATGATGATCTTGAAGGTGGATGCTGGAAAATCTGTCTGAGCCTGGTTGGGTTGAAACCCCTTCTCATGTCCTCATTGTGATTATAAGTTTGTTGTCTTCTATGTGGTTGTAAGGGAAAACTGCAAATTGTTCAAAAATTATAATAAGTTCATGTAAATAAATAGAACACTCCTTTGCTGAAAAACAATATTTGGAAGAACTATATTACTACAAAAAACCAAGATCTCATTATCATGGTTTGTTCCTTTTTCATCCTTGAGAATACCAGTTTCATTGTTTATATCAATCAAATACTTTTAAATTCTATAAAAATTTAAGGCAATTGAAACAAATATCTATATATAATCATCTCAGTAGTTTATCATACAATGAAAATTTCTTCTCACACTAATATTATCAAGCACTGTATATTTTTTTTCAATAATAAAAAACTGGCTTCCTGAATATTATGTTCTATGTACATAATTACTAATATGAAGTCTAAACAGATGCGAAAAATTGATACAAACACAGACACCCGACACAGACACATAATCACCGGTAATAAGTTAACAAAATAGAAGTTGTTGAATGTAACCACATGTGTCGGTCACGTAACGGACACCAGACACGCTTGTAATTTGAAGTGCCAGTGCTACATTATACACATAAGAAAACTTGAAATTTAACCTTACTTTGGTATCCTGTGATGTTCTGTAGGAGTTCTTCTGACTTCCCACAATTGGAGTGGATCTTGTGCACCTGAACTCCTCTCATCCTGTTAACATGAACCAAAATTAAATTAAATTTTTCTTTTGTATATTCTCTGCCATATCCTAAAAATATTGTTATTAAATCGAGAATGTGATAGACTTACATTATTGGCTCTAGAAGAGTGATGAGATCTGTAAAACACAGGTATGTCATTGAATTCATGAGGGTTATCGGACGTGTGATGAGGAGCATCATAGGCTCTAGAATCTGTTCTCCGAAGCCCTGGCAAAGGCGTAAAATTATTCATGTTTCGGCTCATCATTTCACCTTCCTCCTCAATTGATCATGCATGCATATATTCTTTTCTTATTTAGAGGGTGTAAATATTGCTTCAATTGTGGACTTAAGGAATAAATGGCTCTGTTGATTTTAGTTGTCAGATTAGAATATATGCTTAGTAAGGTAATGTTGTCATTTGTCACTTCCATCAACTCTTACTTTCGAAGGTCTTGTGTTTTCTATTCTGATTCAAAGCCTGATGCTTACTCCATGTTGAAACAAAAGAAATCAAGAAAGAATCTTGTTCTTCAAGTGTGAATGATGCTTTATTTATTGAAAGTTTTTTTTTTTTTTTTAAAGTTTTGAGGGTAAGGAAAAAATTGCATCACTTGTTCGTAGTTTGTATAAGATATCATGAAAACAAGAAAAGCGATAGATTCTAATATAAAATTAAAATTATGGTATGATCTTTGTATGAGTTATCTCCATTGAAAATCCTCTCAATTTTTTTTTCAAGTGGAAGCTCAACTATCAAACATGAGACAAAAAAAGAGAATTAAAATTATAAAGAAAAATGAATGATATTTTTAATGTTTAGGATTCGAAAATTGAGAAGAAAAAGAAAACTAGTAAAAAGTAAAATAAAGAGGATTCAAATACTAAATTTACATAAAAATTATTTGTCTGTTTTATTTATTTTGAGGGAATTTATTTATTTATTCGGGACTAGCTTTTTGTGCTTCTTAAAATGAAAATTGTATCTTCTATAATAATAACACTTTTTTCAAAAACAAAAAAACATAAAATTTTAAAAATAGTTACATGATATTCAAAAACAAAAACAAAAAATTTTAAAAATTTTGTTTTTTTTCAAAAACAAAAAAAAACATAAAATTTTAAAAATTGTATCTTCTATAATAATAACACTTTTTTCAAAATAAAAAAAAAAAACAAAAAATTTTAAAAATAGTTACATGATCTACACATTGTTTTCATAAACTTTAAAAATTTATCTAAACATTTCTTGTGTTCTTTTGACAAAAAAAATAAATAAATAAAATCATCAATTTTGAAAAACGTTCTAAATAGTTATATCTTCATAAATTTTGTTCTTTTCCAAGAAGAAGGTTTTACATAAAAAACCAACTGATGTTGATTTAGTACTTCTTCAATTTCAAGTAAGCCACGTCTACAATAATTTTATTTTTTTTGAAAGACATAAAAAGACATGTTCTTTCTTGATTTCTTTTGTTTCAATACGAACAACCCTTCTTGCAACTTGAAAAGAAGAAGAAGGTGAAACCTTTTGAAAGACATGTTCTGAAATATTTTTCTCAAACATGTTACTGTCAAGATGCAAGAACAATCCTTCTTGACACAAATAGTTCCATTTCCAGCAATAATTAACCACTTTCAATCAAATAAAGAATTGTATGTAAGTTGTAGATTCTTAGGAAGACATGGGAAAATAGCAATTACCAAGGAACTATATTTAAAATGTGATGCATAGAAGAAGAAAAAAAAAACTTAGTATGGTTTATCTCAAAATACTGCTAAGGATGAATTCTAAGTCCTATAGATGATGCTTAACTTGGAAATACAATTTTTGAAGTTGATTATAATGATGCTTAACTAGTGAACAATCAATCTAGTTGATAATTCTAGACACAATGCTATCCAATATTATCTGTATGCAAATAATATTAAACCTATTCTTGACACAAACGATTCCATTTCCAGCAACACTTAACCAGTTATCAATCAAATAAAACATAGTCTAGATACTTTAGATTCGAACAAATGCATGGGAAAATAACGATTGCACAAGGTAATCTATGTGAAAACAGAATTTTTGCTACATGTAAAATCCATTGAAAATGCCCCACACTAAATCAAACAAGCACAGTCATCCGATGAAACTACAATCAAAATCTGAGGCATAGATGAAACTTGACCTTGTGCAGCTCAAAGTAGTTGCACAGCTAAGGATAAACCCAGGTCCTCTAGCTGAATTAATGAGGTAGTTAGGAAGCATATATTTTAAGAACAATTCCTAATAATGCTGCTTATTTGGGAATACAAATTTCTGGATCTGATTATGTAAAGATTAGCTATCGAACAATCGACCTAGATGACAATTCTTGCAACTTCCTATATCCTTCTGAAGAATTTAATGACACAAGTTAATTACACAACTTCCCATGCCTAAAGGTTGCAATTGGTTCCTCACAACAGCCAGCTTCTTCGAATTTTCTGATAGATATCAGCTTCTTCCTTAAGACCGTGACATTTTCTAACAAAAACTTTACCAATTGGATTTCGGCTTCATCTTATTGGATTTCGGAGCCAACAGAATTTTTCTTATGCCTAAAAATCCACATACATCGAATAAGATTAGCATCACAAGGACGAGGAACTAAATCCCACGTCTTATTTCGAATAAGAGCATCAAATTCAGATTGCATTGCGGATTTCCAATTTGGGTCTGATAAGGCTAGTTTGGGGTTTTTAGGTAGGGGAGAGATGGTGTGGTCAGAGTGAGAGATTGATAAGTTAAATATCGTGCGGGGTTTGACAATGCCTTTCATGCTTCGGATGGTGATGGTTCGTGTAGTTGGAGGTGGATGCGGTTGAATTGGTGGTGGTGGAGAGTTTATTGTGTTGATCTAAGAGGTAGGAGATGATGATTGTTGGTTTGGTGAGGGAAGTGGCTGGTCAATTGTGATT
>Ga0315915_1007234_pt1 | contig 13329 bp, 4 predicted proteins | sample MpolbnodulesMG_FD_207738 | JGI IMG/M metagenome (GOLD analysis project Ga0315915, IMG submission 207738) | Medicago polymorpha root nodule microbial communities from Los Angeles, California, United States - branched nodules | ecosystem: Host-associated > Plants > Roots > Nodule | place: USA... | reverse complement strand
ATCGAAGGAGGTTACATAAATTCATAAGCTCCTTGTTAAGCCAGAGGGTAAGCTGAAAATTTAGGCTTATTAAAATCTGGCATAAGCAGCTTATGAAACTATGATAAGCTATTTTTATTTATTTACCCAAACACCTTTAAAAAAGCTTATAGGAGTAGATAAGCCCACATAAGCTCAAAATAAGCCAATCCAAACGGGGCTTAAATTTAGCATATTTCATTTACATCCACTATACACAAGCTTGTGACAAAGTTTTGCAACCAAGTTCCATGATCGGTTGCCTCATAACACGCGATAAAATCAACTACGATAATAGAAGAGGTTGTACAAATTTATTTACTTTATTTTCCATGAGTAGATTAAAAAACAAAGAAATACAGAAATTGGGGGCATAAGACCTACCTGACCTAGTAAGTCCATACAAAAGTGTAGGTAAACTCAAACGGGTAATACATAGTAACAAAGAAACACAAATGGTGTCTTCTCTAATCAATCCTAACAAACAAGCAGTCAATATGAGAACAACTAAGAAAAATCGTATACGAGTGCAAAACCAGGTTGCAAAAAAAGATGAAGAATGATTTCCTGCGAGCACCAACCAGAGTTCAAAAGTTGTCAAATGGACAAACCACCAACACAAAATATGATCCACATACCATCAACTTCCTACTACGATCAACGACAAGTAATAAATACCCTTCCGAGTGTAAAATTCGAAGTCAAATTTGATGAATGAACCAAATATGACGGTGATGATGATGAAACACCATAATCTTTTAATTAGAACATGTAACTAATAACATAAGAAATTGCATCTAAGATAGACTCAAACGGGATTAGAGAACCGAAATTGGTTTTACGATCAAAGTAGGGTGGCGGCTCTGCCTCCTCCCTAAACTACCCCACCTTCCAGACATAGGAGGTAGACATGGGATCCAAAACTGAAGAACACAAACCAAACTTGAAAGTGGATCTGGCAACAACAAATTCAAAACCCTAAAACACCACCAACCATCCAAAATACTAGATGCAACATAACAAAATGACTATTTGCATACCTTGATTACGACAACGACCATGAGGACGACGACGAGAGGATGTCAAGATAGCAAGTAGAAGCTTGGGACACTAGAAGGAAGAAAGGAAAAGTGACCTTGAATGAGTGAACTCCCAAAGCTAGTGGCACCAAACGCGAAGAGATCTGGAAAGGGGTGGTGTAGAGAGAAAACAATTTGTCGTCGCACCACAACATGTGACCGTTACATCTTGAAGGTTGGTGGATTGGATAATTAGTGTTAGGGTGGCGTATAAACTTTTATCTATTGAAGTTTTTTTTTGTAGATGGACAAAATAACAATAAACATTAAAAACTCACACATAATTGGAGGATCTGAGACTCAAAACTCAGTTACTGCATCCAACCGATCAATTTCAGCATTTTTGCCTGCAATATATCGACATGGATATCATACTATATTTGTATCTAGTAAAATTAGAGTCGGTATATCCAATGATCTCAATACGATGTGACCTTTGATAGATATGTGAGCATGATGCGACTTAGGTCTATTTTCACAATGGAATATAACTTTTCCTTTTTTACCAAACAATGGAATATAACTTAAACTTACATAGGTTGGTATTTTACATAAATGTATACTTAGAATTAGATTGATTGCGTTGGGTACATGTTCAGTCTTTTTTTTTAACAATCAAAAATGAGATATATTACCACAAGGGAAAATAGAACTACTCTCTAGCACAAGGTGTCCAAAGAAGAGCAGAACAAGAGTCTACAAAGTATCCTTAATAAATACAGACAAAAAAACAGTCAACCAATGCCTAAACAGACAAGAGGTTGCTACCACCACATATGATAACCAAAAGAAAAACACACATTTTTAGCTTTCAGCCAATGTAAAGTAGTAACTTGTACTTTTTCCAAAAGTTGCATGACAGATTTAGCTTTATTAGAGAACAACATGTGATTCTTTTCATTCCAAAGCACATAAACACTGCATAACTAGACAAGTTGTAAAAACGACGGACAAGGTTTAAAGCTTCTTGTGGCATAAGCAAACTGAGTAAAATGATCCAAAACATGTTGGGGTTCCACTGAAGTTAAACCAATCCAATTTTTGACATGTTGCCAAAGCATACCGAAAATGAGACAATGGATTAAAAGATGATCTACCATTTCGTTATTACCACAACCGGACACACACAGTTGAGCCTCGACCGGAATAATACCTCGATGAACCAAATTATCCTTTGTAGGCCACCTGTTTTGAAGAAGATGTCACACACAAATTGACACCTTTAGAGGGACATGTTTATGCCAAACGGGATCAACTAATTCGTCGCGGTTATGCATCTCCTGCCTAATAAGCATTTGATACACACCACGGACCGTATAACCATCACCCACATCAGTAATATTATCCTGCAAAGTAACATTAGAAAGCAAAGATGTACATTTCCCCACTAAGTCTTCCTCCCACGCCAACAACCGACGCCGCCACCCCAAACTTCTCCTCCTACCTAACCTAAAGAAAACATTTCTGCTACCGTCTTATCCTTATTAACCTATATATATGTTCAGTCTGATATGCAACTTTTTAATATAGTCACTTGTAAAGATGTTTACTTGGATGTACCGTTGATTGTTGAATGTATGCTTCCTACGTGATTTAATTTCTTTTAAGGGATGTTGAAATATATTATTATTTAATTATATTTTAATGTCATTACGTAGGCAATCATCTTTATAGCGTAATAATTATATTAATTATTTATCAATTATGAGACTTGATTGATTAGTGATCAAATAAAGTAAAAAAAAAAAGCTAATTAGATTTAGGGAAATGCTAACCGGTGCCTCCGGGGCATTGGTTAAGGATATGAAAAAGGAAATTATATAGTAATTAATGCATTGAAATTGTGTAATTAATTTATAATAAAGTCAAAAACAGTTTCTTTTTATGGTAATAATTCCCTTTTATGGTATGTTTAACCAGTGTCCCGGGGGTACCGGTTAGCAGGACCCTTAGATTTATGATGACAGTCTGTCATATCACATTTTTAGAGTCTTTTTAATTAAGTTTTAATTCTATTTTTATTAGTTTAGTGCATTAGTGCCTATTATTACTATGATTAATGGCTACGTGAGACAAGGAAGGTGTAGCCTAATTTGAAGTGTTGAACAGAGAACATAAAATGACATTATCATGGCTTATGGTCGCACATATAGCATGTGCCAGGAAGTAGAAAATAAAATGGGCCTTTGACCCAAGTTCTTTTGGTTGACCCGAGAGATAAAAAGAGAAGGTTTAACAATTATAAGGGAGCCGCACAGGAACTAAAACAAGAAAAAAAAAGAGAATAACGTTTTGGAACAACAAGCAGTAACATCATTTTTTGGAGATTTTTGGTTTATGAGAGAAAGATATTATTTCTAGAGAGAAACACAAAGCAAGGTGTTAGGAGTAGATTCTACTCAAGATTTATTGAGACATGATGAGTCTAGGTATGGAATCTTCATCTTTCTTTCATCATTTGCCATGTAGCTACATCTACCCTTGTGGGTTTTGAGGTATTCAAACAAGCGTAAACTCTTGATCAATATATGGTTCTAGCTTATTTATTCAATATTGTTGTATTCTTGTATTTAAAGCTTTATTGAGATTTGAAATGATGTTGACAAATACTTTTGGATCTAGCAATAGAATAACAATCTATCTAAATTTTCATTCTAGACATACATGTTAATCTTTGATAATCACTTTTAATCTAGAACTTAATGTTTTTGGATCAATTAATAGATTGGAAAATCATCGATTAAATGATCCAATCGACTTTGTAATCGTTTAAATAGTTTGGGAAATCGACATTTAAACGATCCCTTCGAAATAACGATATCAGTTGGACACGAATGATGTTGTTGAGTGATTGTGATAATAGCGTTTAAAAAGCTAGAATCCGTTATTTGATCGTGAGATTGCAGTTGTTACGCTTGGTTGAGTGTCTCTCACCCCAAGCGAAATAGCCATATCTCTTCTCTATTTATTTTATGTCAAATAGTTTATATATCACTTCAGTCCTTGTGGAGACGATATACAATACTTACTTTTGATTGATAGAAAAATACTACATCAATTTACATTTGGATAATTAATTATTTTAATTACTTGATATAAATTCAATAAAAGTGAATGTTTAGATGATCCATTAACAGAATAATGGGAAACTTAATTGATTGTCACCCAATATAAAACAATGATCTCCAATATACCGCTCACAAGCATATTCTCTCTTCTCCCCATATGAAGAGTATTTCAGAAATAAAGAGTATTAGTTGAGTAAGAACCAAACTAGCTGCTGCTAACATTTTTTATGTTTCATATTAGATCACCGCCTCTTTTTCGTTTCATATCATTGTTGTTGAGATGTTAGTTCATCGAGGTATTCCTAATACATAATAGTATACAACATGTCATACCTAATTTATATGCATGCTCATCTGTTTATTTCATATTAAATTATGATTATATATGATTTTAATTGTTATAAAACGTGTCTTGTTTTGATGAATTATTAAATTAATTCCAACATGGATAGATGGTTGGATAATAAACTAAGAGCCAATTCAGGCAAACTTTTCAACAAGCACTAATAGGAAGGAAAAAAAATGACGTTACAAGGAATATGAGTGTTGTAAATAATAGTACCTTGTACATGTTAAAATCAACTTTTGCATCTACACTTATTGCATTTACATGTTTTGCTCCGATAGTCATAATCTATTGGCAATTGAAGTAGTAATAGGAAGTATATAATATCTAATATACTGGGGAATTTCTTTTTGTTTTCTTTTTTTGTAGCGGAAAAAAGGGAGTGTTATGGAGATTATGTTTTATCAAATTTGCATCATCTGGTATTGCATCTTTCTTGATGTATGATTCATTGTTCACATATGTTATACCTTGTAGCATACTACAATGAACATTAAAAATGCTTAGTTCTATTTTTGCTTTTTGCCCTCTCTGCAACTCCATTGCATGGCATGGAGAAAATCTGTGTAGCATACTACAATGAACATTAAAAATGCTTAGTTCTATTTTTGCTTTTGCCCTCTCTGCAACTCCATTGCATGGCATGGAGAAAATCTGTGTTCCATACTACAATGAACATTAAAAATGCTTAGTTCTATTTTTGCTTTTGCCCTCTCTGCAACTCCATTGCATGGCATGGAGAAAATCTGTAATGTTGAAATTTCAGCACGGATTTCACGCTTGTCATCATCAAAACATGGTAAGTACATTAGTTCATTGAGCATAAAGAAGGATACTCCTTGTTATTATACATATTTTATGCAGGGCCGGAGATGAGTCGGAGTGAGGAGGGCGGCAGTCCTAGACTCCAAAAAATAAGTACGAAATTTGGATCCCAACAAAAAAATAGGGGTTCATTAGACCCTAAAAAATTACTTAAATTCTAAAGGGAAGTGTGATTGTAAGTAATGAGTTTAGTTCTTTGTTGACTCGTTTATAATTTACCGTGATGTTATAAAGGAAGTTCAAATTCCTAGCATTCTACCATCCCAAACCTTTCCATCAAAATCAAAAGAAATCATTCAACATGGCAACACCCCTTATTTAGAAAAGTTGTAGGTTAAACAATTGAGGGTTATATATGTAATTAGACATGTTTTATGAGAGGAGATTTTGATGCTTATTGGACCTATTTGATTGACCTCGTCTGTAAGGCAAAAGCTTTTCTTGTGTTAAATTGATTTTTCTTTTTTTTTTTTGACAAAAAATTGATTTTTCTTTTAGCCATCCATTTGCTATCATTAGTTAGAGTGTCTCTTCTCCAACTATTTGAAAAATTAACGTTTTTACAATCCCATCACAACTTATTGATGTTGAGAAAGATATGATATAATATATTAATGTTGAGAAAGATATGATATAATATATTGATGTTGACACAACTGTGTATATAGAAATGTCTGAAGAAAATGTTTTGTATGAGCATTTGAATATTAAATAAAAAAACTCAATATTTTTTGTATGAATTTTGATGTTTTTGTTAGATAATTTCGTAATGTAGTAAAAACTATCATGTTCAAGCAACTTATTTTAACACTTTGAAAATTTAAAGTTTTTTATATACATATTATTTTGGACCCAAATTATAGGTTTATCCTATACCACGAAAATCTTAAAAACGGCTCTTATTATATGTAGCTAGATAGTTTATGTTTTTAATGTGAAAGATTGTGTTGAGGTGATATTTGTTACAATAAGGCTATTTTTGTTAATCTTATTTTTGTTTTATTTCCTCCGGTCTTTATTATAATAAACAATTTACTTTTTAGTTTTATTGAATAACTCATGCATTTGGTCTATTTTTAACTGTCCTTAGTGTGTTGAAGGGATATCAACCTCAGTTATATGACCATGATTATTCATTTAAGATACTTTAACTTTTAATTGACATACAAAGAATGATCATTTATAAACGAGTTCATGTTTATTTGTAAAATAGATTCTCTTTTTTTACAAAAAAAAAAAATAATATTTTCTCTTCTTTCAAAAAAGTAAATATGTTCGTTCAAAAAAAGTAAATACATATTATTATGCTTTAGTTTTTTTTTTTAAGACGCCAAGTCTTGAACTAAAGACTATAAGATTGAGGAGAGAACAAAAAATTAAATATGTTCGTTCAAAAAAAGTAAATACATATTATTATGCTTTAGTTTTTTTTTTAAGACGCCAAGTCTTGAACTAAAGACTATAAGATTGAGGAGAGAATTCTACAACCAAGAGATCTAAGGAAAATTGGCTTATTATGCTTTAGTATATATTTTAGTTTTTTTGTGCAAAACTATATTACAATATAATCAAGCTTTTTCTGAGCATATTTTTCTCTAAATGTATTATGAGTATCATTAATACATATACATAAAATATAAAATCCCTACTTTTTTTTTTGACAAAAAAATCCCTACTTATGTTTACCTTAAAAAATCTTTAAATTAAAAGTGAAAGTATCTTAAATTCATAAGTATGGTCATATAAAGTCTTAGGCTGTAGTAATCACAAATTTGAATAAAAAAAATGCTGTACGGGAGAGATTAGATGGAAAATGAAATGGAAATCTCTAAAATAAAATGAGAGGTGAAAAGAGTACAGGAATTATACTCAATGAGAGGTGGAAATTTCTAAAATAAAATGTTGGATTGCCTTCGCGAGTTTTCAAGAATTATAATTTTGGGACTTTTTTTTTAAAGGTTCACATAAGATTTTCCTTTAAAAAATAGGGGCACTTAAGACCAATGTTTTAAATTCCGGACCGTTGATCGACCCGGTCAAGGCACTGGGTCACTGGATTACTGGTCGAATAAGTGGGTCACTGGTCGGACCGCATGACTATTGATCTTGTCTATATAAAAATATTTATGACCAAAAATTACATTATGAATGAAATTTTGTCAAAAAAAACTGTCATTTTTTTTCTATTTAAAGTTCCTACATTTAAAAAATTATATTCACAACTGCAAGTTTGCAAGTTTATTTCTTAACTGCATCACAATTCAAGCTAATTCCAATCCAAATTCAAATTAGCTCATACATTAAACAATAGTACTTCATAAAAAACCTCACAAATAAGTTCTACTTCAGATTCCATCTTTAAAACATAGTATGTTCTAAACATTGTTTAAAATAAAAATATAACATACTTACAAACTCAAATAAGTTACATACAGAAACTCAAATAAGTTATAACAATTCACTAATCAATAAACTATTTATGCACATGGAGTCAAATTGTCATAGTCTTGATATCCATATTCATCATCTTCATCGGTTGAGATGGGAGAGGAGAACGGCGGTTGAAAATGACATTTGGGTTGGAAATATGTGTTACTAGGTTTTTGTCTTTATATATGTCGTGTCTTTTTATTAAAAAAAAAAAAAAATGGGTCGGGTGGGCTAAACCGGTTCAGCGGTCCGCCCACTGACCCGGCCCAGTCACACCAGGTTTCAACGGGTTAATTGCATATCCAGTCATGTAGCCTGTCCAAACTGCTGCATCAACCGGTGCACAAGCCGACCGACCATCCGGGTTTTAAAACACTGCTTAAGACTAATTGTAAAATAATTAAAATGTAAAAAAAATTATGTTGATATTGCATTAAATTAAATTATATATTTATATACATCTGTATTTGTACCAAAAAGAAATACATCTGCACATCTAAATGATATGCATTCAGACTATATATTCAGACATATTTATTAATTATTTAACTTAACAATTGAGATATAATTCATTAAATATATAGTCAAAAAAATAATTTTTAAAATATATTTAGATGGTAAGTATTTAATTTACGAACTAATAATGTTTTTTTAAAGAATTATTAATGCATTTCTTAAAATGTTATTTATTTTTATAATCTTTATTTTTTATATATGAGTGGCCTAGTGACCCCGCACACGTAAGAAGGATAAAAACAAGAGTCCGATGTTTGAACTTAGACACATGCATATAACGCTAATGTAGTTAAACCACTGGACTATAACAATGGAAATAAAAATCTTCAAGTTTCAATGATCCATATATTAAAAAATATATTATTACTACTTAAATTAAAACCCAAAGTTCCTTAAAAAAAATTAAAACCCAAAGTCGGTTACCTTAGAATCTCTTGATTGAAAATCTACTCTTCAATTTTGATAAAAAAAAAATCCAAAAATGTTAAAGCTTGAAATATTTCTTATGAAATATATTCAAATTTTGTTTTGACTGAGTGAAATATATTCAGATGTTGAGTATTTAATTTATTTATTGAAAATGTGAACTATTAAATTTTATCATAGTCTTAACAAAACAAAACAAAAATTATCATAGAAAATAAAAATATAAACGCTATTTTTCAGTATAGAATGTTTATAAAAGAATTTATTCAATCATTATAGATTTTTTTTTTGACTAAATTCAATCAATTAATATTGATTATTTCGTAAAGAATGTTTATAAATGTTTTATTCAATCAATATAGATTAATTCGTAACAGTTGACATGAAAAATTTTAATTTTCCTTGTATTAGAATTTTGACCCATTTTCAACGATGAAAAGTTCAGATAAGGAAAAAAAGTATAGATTATTTAGCATTAGTAAAAAAATTAAATATTGATTTGAATTATATTATTACTGTTTTAATCATTAAAATTATTACCTTTTTTATTAAATAAATATTATATTCGTATGAAGAAATATATTTTTTTAGGAAAAAAATATAATGCTTTGTTGACTAAAAAAACCATTTCCAAATTTAAGACAAGACCAAAAATTTTGTGTTAATCTCAATGGCCTTGTCCACTCACCATCTAGCTCTCTTATATATATAGATTACATTTTGACCCTAATTTTCATATCTTTAATTTAGAATACTTTAGTTAGTTCTAATTTACTTCAGAAAAATGGTTTCTAAACTATCATTGCTTATCCAAGGCCTCTTGGTCATGGCTGTTTTAATCTCTTTCATGGGGGAAGCTAGGCACTTGGGTATGATTTCCTCAATCTCTAGAAATAATGAGTTTTCAATTTTCTTTTGTATTTTGCAGTCGTAATAATTGAATAAAATGCAATAATAGGTTCAAGAGTTATTCATTTGATGATTGACAATTTTACCTCCTTACAATGCTCCTAAAGAATTGACCATAGTGGAATAAATTTCCACTCCGTGTTCAATTTCCCTCCATAAACATATCTTCATACTTTTCTTAATGGTCAACCCCCAATTACATTAAGGATCCACCCTTTTTTTAACCATAAAAAATAATTCAAGTAGTAAGCCATTTTCACCACTTTCACTCTAATTGATTATTTTTAATTGGACACTCTTATTGTCTTGTTTTGTCTATAGTAAAATTCATGTGATCATCTCATGCACCTACACATTTGTCGATGGATATATGTATGTTATTAATTATTTCGAACCAAATTGTGAAGTTTATTATGTTCATTATTCCTAAATTACTAATTTCAAGGAAATTTTGATGGAAAATATGTGTAATTTGATTTGATTATGGCTCTTATTTTTGCAGTTGAGACAAAGCAAAATGATGCAAGTTCAGATTGCTTCAATATACCTGGATTTCCCGGTGTTCCAGGCCTACCGACATGGCCCGGTATTCCAGGCATTCCAGGATGGCCCGGTGTAACACCTGTAACTCCTCCATTAAAAACAAGTTCACGTGTAATTGAGGTTGCTACAAAACAGAATGGTGATGCAAGTACAGATTGCTTCAATATACCTGGATTTCCCGGTGTACCAGGCCTACCGACATGGCCTGGTATTCCGGGCATTCCTGGATGGCCCGGTATAACACCTGTAACTCCTCCATTAAAAACAAGTTCACGTGTAGTTGAGGTTGCTACAAAGAAGAATGACGATGCAAGTACAGATTGCTTCAATATACCTGGATTTCCCGGTGTTCCAGGCCTACCAACATGGCCCGGTATTCCAGGCATTCCAGGATGGCCCGGTGTAACACCTGTAACTCCTCCATTAAAAACAAGTTCACACGTAGTTGAGGTTGCTACAAAGAAGAATGGCGATGCAAGGACCGATTGCTTCAATATACCTGGATTTCCCGGTGTTCCAGGCCTACCAACATGGCCCGGTATTCCAGGAATTCCTGGATGGCCTGGCACAACAAATCCACCTGTAACTCCTCTAACTCCATTAATACCAAGTCCACCATTAATACCAAGTCCTCTTCTAACTCCACCAACTCCATTAATACCAAGTCCACCTCCTCCTCCTGCAGCTCCATTAGTTCCAAGTCCACCTCCACCTGTAACTCCTGCAGCTCCATTAGTACCAAGTCCACCTCCACCTGCAGCACCTACAACACCAAGTCCACCTCCACCTCCTACAACATCTACTCCACCTCCACCTAGTCCACTATTTTAAATTATCAGATGTAGCTAAAGTTAAGTTAAAATAATGTTGATTGTATTCTTATGTGATATTTATGTTAAAACATTGGAAGTATATTTGGTTTAATTATGAGAATATATTTCCAGAATTTTTATTCCGTGCTTGCAAGTGACATATCTTCTTTTATCGTAAACCCCATAAGTCACAAACTTTTGAAATAGTCAACAATGTAAACTTTTTGAAACTTAGAGGACATATATTGAAAGTAAAACTTCAAGGAAATATTTGGCATAGACATATAACTTAAATGACAACTTATGCCACTTTGCTCACAAGAAAACTTATGAATATTAGGAGAAATATATGATCTACTTATTTATTTATGTGTGAACCCAATGTATTCGAGCTAAGAATTAGGACTAATTCGTTGAAGTAAATGAAGATTTTTTTTTTTTTGAGTAAATGAAGATTTATTTAACAGGTTGATATATATTTATTTATCTTACAGCAAAACAGACATTTAGAATAAAGTTTATCAATTAGAGATTAAAATTGATACCATGTCTGTTTCATTTTGTTGTAATGAGTATTTATATAATGATGTTCTCTTGGACACTAAATATATCTAATGTGGACCTCAGTTATCTCTAACTAATATACAATATATATTAATAATTTATACAATAGATATTTTATATTCTAATAAAAATCAACCTCAATTTGATACTGGATTTTGAACATAGACCTACCTTCTCCTTTATTAGAAAAAATAAAAATAAAAAAATCAAGATGTGTCTTGCAATATGTACCATGAGCTTAACTCAGTTGGTAAGGACAATCGAACCCCGAACACCACCCAAAAAAATATGTACCGCTACTAGGGAATGAGATATTAAAATTCAAAGTCAACAAAAAAAAAAACAAATAAGAAAAATCCAATATACCAAATAGAATCGACAAGATAGAGAGGCCGTACGCTCTCTCAACAAAAAAAAAAGATAGAGGTCGTACGTATGATCTCCCATAAGTGTAGATGGATGAAATGTTGTCATCTTACTATCGAGAATATGAGTGAGAAAGTAGATAAATAATAAGCAGATAACAACGACACTAGGACGCAAGCAAAAGTAAAATTCAAGATATGAAGTAGTAATGGAAGAAAAGTAGTCAAGTCAAGAATGGATTAAGAAGATTTTAAACCTGTAATAAACTCTAGAATTGAAATTCTGTTGAGTTGTTGAAGGAGGAAGAAAATTCAATTGCATTGATTTCTTTCCTAGGAAGTTTTTAATGGAGTGATTGATAGTAGTAATTGCTTGAAATTTGAGGAAAACAATAATGTGTGATTAATGATAATCAATTGCCAAGATACGATGATAGTATTGGTTATGTATGTTTTGGTTAGTGAAGAATTGAGGCATTGAAGGCCAAATCAAGGTCAAATCGGTCCCAAATAATAATATCATAGATGGCCTCATCTAGGGCTGAGCAAAGGATCTGTACCCGACCGAACCCGGTAAAACCGGATCTGCAATTTGAGCTTCTGGCGGGTTCAAATGGACTAAATGGGTCACGGGTTAATTGAAACAGGTTGAGATGGGTTCACACGGTCGGGCCCGCTTTTGAAAAAATACACCCTCTATATCCGAACCCGACCGTAGCTTATAGGAAGTTTTACCTTGTACCCCTACATCTATACCCTCACCCCCTGCATTTTACTTGAATTGTCTACATTACCCTTCAATATAAAGTTCAAACACCAAATTATTTTATTTTTTTCCAAAATTTGCCTGTTCACCCTACGTGAAAACCTACCGAAACAGACTTTCTAAGTTTTTCGGGTAGGACAAAGCATCAATTCATCGCTCCTCTCCAAAATCTGATCTTCTTGTCAAGAATCTCTTCCTCTAGCTCGACGTCTTCTTATCCATAATCATCAAATTTTTGCGATAGCTAGTTTTTTGGAATTAATTTTTTCTGTTTCAATTTGTCTTTGTGTTTGTATAACATATATGGATTATCAGATTCCATTCTGGATTAATTTCGGATGAGACGACGATAGTGAGTTTTTCAAAATCATTTATGAGATTCAATTTGTCTGTGTTTGCACATTGACGATGTATCTGGATTTGATTATTAATTATGCAGTTGAAGCTTTCCCGTTGGGATACCGTGAATTGGAAATTGTACCGTGAATTTAATTTTGTTAGTAATGATCAATTAGTAACTCAATTAAACTTTTCGCCGAGTTGAACTAATAAAATGTTATTGACCCATGTTTTTCATCAACCTTCTTCACCATCCATATTCAATTGGTACTATTAACAATGGTTACGGTAATGATTATGGTGACCTAATTTTATTTGATTTA
>Ga0315915_1007229_pt1 | contig 13337 bp, 9 predicted proteins | sample MpolbnodulesMG_FD_207738 | JGI IMG/M metagenome (GOLD analysis project Ga0315915, IMG submission 207738) | Medicago polymorpha root nodule microbial communities from Los Angeles, California, United States - branched nodules | ecosystem: Host-associated > Plants > Roots > Nodule | place: USA... | reverse complement strand
TTCCTCCATTCACTCCTCTGTTTTCATGTTTTTTTTAAATTATTATTGTTGGTTGTTGCTAATGACAATAATAATTATATAAATTAATCTGATTCAATCCGATTAAATTTATAATAATTAGCCTATGAAATTATTATTGTTGGATAGATTTTTTTATTTTACAGGTGTCATTATTTTAGTTTTTAAAGTGACCGAGTCAATCCGATTTAATCCAGTTAAATAACTATATAAATTTAATCTAAGACCGAGTCATCTAACCGAGTCATCCGAGTGGTTCTGGTTCAGTCATGCGGTTCGACCAATGACTCAGTGGTTCGACCAATGACTCAGTGGTTCGACCATTAACCCAGTGACCCAGTACCCCTGCCAAGTCGATGACCGAGCCGAGTTTTAAAACTATGATTCAATCCATTGAATTTGAGATGTTCTTTGGACATTTTATTTTTGGACCTATTCTAAGTAATAAATAATAAGAAAATAACCTAAAAAAAATGAAATAAAAATAAAAATAAAAATAAAATAAAAGATGGAAATAGAATAAAAATAAAAATAAAATAAATAAAAAGACTAATAATAAAGTAAAAAAGCGGAGCCGAGAACAAAAAATGAGGTATTTTAAAATACGTCTCTGCCAAATTTTTCTCTGAAAAGTCAGAATATTCCGAATCAAAGGACATGTGATAGTAAGACCTTAGGTCAAAAATTGGGGTATGACAAAAATGAATATGACAAGATACATAGATTTTTTCTTTACTGGACAAATATAAGTTAGTTCTATGGAGTAAAAGAAAAGACTCCATTGATTACTATGTTCTTTGAATAGAGAAATATTAGCAAGTTATTGGTTCCCTTAGTTTTTAGAGTTTGAACATTAAACATCCGTAAAACTCCTATGGTGTCCTTAGTGAATCATGAAGTTAATTACGCTAGACAATGATCATGTCATGTCCGTAAATTTGTAATGGTGAAAGTAAATACAACGGCCAAACTAATTTTAAAAAAAATACGAATTTGATAAATAAATAAACAATAAAAAATAAGAAACTTGTTTATATTTTTATGGGGTAGTATCCAAATTTGTCCTTGAAATTGTATCGATCAAGTCTTTTATATTATTGATAATTGAATATATGTTTAGTATTACAGCGAATAATCACAACTACAGACTCATGATTCTGATAAACCAACCATGATATCAAATATACACCAAAATAATTTTTGAAATTTTACATTTTAATCAAAAAAATTATTGAAATTTTTCAAATTTAAAAATAGCACTTGCTCCTTATTTATAAGTGATAATCAACCCATGGATTCGATTGGTAGATCTTAAACAACTTTGAATTCAACGTTAATGCTCCTTTTTTTCTTTTCTTTTTTAACGTTAATGCTCTTGAATAGACAGAAATTTGGATAAGAAAAGACGACAATGTTCACCAAATCAAAATCAAATTAAATAGGTTTCCCTATGTATTTCTTCCTGTATATCATCAACAATGGCAATAACACTAATAATTAGTCTGCTCATTAAGCATTTCCATAAAAGACAATGCCCTGCTGTTTTCGTTCATAGAAATAGACTGGACTTCATCATATAAATATAACTTGATGTTCAGATGCCTGTTAAGCTCAGTCGAGTCGAGGGGAGGGAGAATACTCAGGATAGCTTGATGTTCATCATATAAATATAACTTGATGTTCAGATGCCTTGCTTCCATTCGAATTCTTATACATCCTTTCTTAAAAAAAATACAATATCTAAAATAAACAAATAAGACTAACTAACATTCATCAAATCTCAAAGGGTAAAATACAAACAATGACCCGTGGACCATTCTTTTTCACAATCCTTGAATCTGAGGTAAAACATCAAACGTGCTCTTCTTACCAATTACATTGATACAACACGAGCCTTGTACATGATTATATATGCCATATGCCAATCACCTAAACACAGATGATTAAACATTTTTTCAATCATATCATCATATACAACAAATTTGAAATGGAAAAAAGGTGGTTTTTAAATTTCCATATCATTAAAACAAACTGTCATGAGTTGGCTAATCCTTGGAAGAAAAACAGTGGTACTATTTTTTACTGAATGCCAACTCATGCAAGGCTCAATTAAGGTTAATGACTATATAAATATTATATTATTCTTGTCAAAAAAATCTCACCTCCTCCAGATAGTCTAGTGATGTCATCTTGAACTCTAGGTTTTGGATTGTCATCATCAAACTCTATCCATTTCCCTGCCAACAAGTAACATATATAGTGATTAACTATGACATATAGTCACATACCAGATAAACAACTTTGTTTACAACAACTAACCGTTCTCTTGCTTGACCCAGCCAACATAATGTCCTGAATCAGCACTCCTACCCTTGTGGGTCAATACAGCAACCAAATCATAAACTCCAGTCATTTGTGTTTTTTTTTCACCTATAGACAGAGAACAGATAGTAAAAAACGGGAAGAAAAAAAATATTGGTAATCAAAACATACAACGTAGAAAATGTACTAGGTTTTTACCTTCCTCCATTGGAGCAACAGATGGCTCCCCTCCTCCATTTGATGACCCCTAAATTAATGAAAGAAACACAGTATAAGTGATCATTGCATTCTATTTATGCACATTCGTGAAATGTGGAATGGGATTCCACGACATACATATTCTTGAAGTATTGTTCTGTTGCGCATATCACACTTGAAGCATTAGGTCATTTCAAATTTCAAATGCCCTACTTGAAACATATAGTTGTCTATCTATTTGCCAAAGTATTTAAAAGGGGATTAATATACTCTAGGAAAAAAAAAATATCAATCTTACTTCATTTAATAACTTCCGATAAAATGTGCATTTAATAAATTCAGCTGTTGAATTGAACGTACACATCAAGTAGACAAGTGTACAAAATTATGTAAAATCTAAAATTGATTGAATACCTTTGTCACGCCAAATATTAAATTACATACTAACTCTGCATGTTTAATATATATTAAATCTGGCATATATGATCATCATGTTGATACCACAAGATTCACTCGGTGAATTTGCTAAATTCGTTTTCTACAAAAAGTCATGACTGGAGGAATATCAACATTACTAATTTTCTAGAGTAAATGGATTTTCGCCCCTAAATGCACAAATGTTCAGTTTTCTTTACATAGCACCATAATGCAAAAAATGTTGCTAAAAACGGAAACTGGTTTGGTTTGAAAAGAGAAATATTTAGGTGTATACAGGTTTAATTTAACAACACTGATATTTTTGTTATTTTTTAAACATCAGAAGTTTTGTTGTAAAGAAAGAATACATATCATTTCACGGAGCGTGAAATCCCAACCCCACCACTCGAAAGGTAACGGGATTCAGTACCTCCCTTTAAAAACAGGATTCAGCATTGGATGAAATAACTATTCCGTACTTTCATCCCAGAAACCTTGTAATCAGGGAATGGAATCACCATCATAACTACATGATGTTAAGTTTAGTTGTTTCCGTACCTCGGCATCAGACATTTTTACATCATTTTCCTTGGGAACAGAGCTTTTCTCATTCACTTTCAGACCAAGCTTTTTGCCTTCTTCGTCTCTTAGGAACTGTAGGCACAACATGCACAACAAAAATATAGACCCGCACATTTAACTACGGAAACATATCACTATTACAAACAACCATCAGATTTTCAAGTGTCAAAACAGAGTGGATACCTTTCTAGGAGCTTCTAATTTCTTTTTAAGATCATCAGAACAAAGATCGTAAACATCCAACTCCAGAGGATAATCTACTTTCTGACATAACCAAACACAGTTGCATTAAAAAATAAATTGAGAAAGCAAATAAAAGGAAATTTGTTCCATCCCAACTGTATCCAAAAAAAAAAAAGACAGATAGAAAGCATTACTCGCAAAATCTTAGCCTTTTGGTTTGATTCCCTCTTCCAAAAGAAACGGACAAACTGAACAGTCAAGTACCTTGAAAACACAAAAGTTGAAACAACTCTCAGAATTGTATCCTCGAAGAGAAATTAACTAGCAAGAAACGAAACACAAGATCTTCATCTAAACTACCATGAAATCAATATTTTGAAATCCAATTTAGCCAAAAACCACACCAATATTTTGATTGATTATGACCAATGAAAAAGATCATAAGTAATAGCATAAGATCTTGACAACACTTTCATGTAATTTCGAAGATGTATAAAATAAAAAATTAGAAATATCGACTCACAACTGAGCTTTGCTTCGTAATTCTACCCAGAAAAAACTGAGACTAAATTCACTATCAACTGAAGATTGTCCTGGCAAACACAACTTTGAAACCAAACCTATCTAGACTATCTATACCTTTTTATTACTATGCAACAGACCTACATTATTCAATAAATCCTTAACAAGACTATGATAGTTTTTGCCTTCATATTTCATGTGGGTAAGTTTTCTTTGGGAAGGGTAGGAGGGAGGCTAACGAATATAAGCTGTACAGCAGGGGAAAAGATAAGTAAGCACACAACACAATGGGTTTCCACTCACTTCCCCTTTTGCAGATAAAAATCTTTATTGAGCCCGGAACTAGGTTAGGCTTTTGGTTAGGATTTATATATTCATGACGCAGGACTAAAGCCAATGTGACTACGTGACTATTCGTTAGGAGTTTGATCCCTGACACATCCAATCACAATTAAATTGGGCATGGGCATCACTTGTACATAACTTAATACCTAAATGATTATTGAATTTGGGAATGTATTCCAACAGAAATTGCATGGCAGTGGCAAAGGGGGGCGAGCGTGATATCTAAGAAGAGAATAATAACCTTGGCAGGGCATTGATGCGTGATTCCTTCAAGTAGATAGCACTGCGACCCAAAGCAGCAGAAGCCTTTTCCAACTCTGATTTTAAACCCTGCAAAAATCATCTATGTTAATAGATCTTCTTCAAAAGCAAATTAATCATCACACGAAAAAGAAAACTATGTAAAAGAATTCTATACATCAAACTATTAGGTAGACATCAGTTATTTCGTACGGTTATAAAATTTTATGTAGCAAATGTTTTAGGGGGGAAATTTGGGCAGAAATAAAAAAAAAATCTACGTCAAAGAAGACATAACTCTAAATTATTGACAATTAATTACTGACATGTTATAAATTAAATAAGCTGCCTGTTAAAATTAACTACTGCTTGAATGACATTAACTATTAATTAATCACAACTAAGAATTATTGCACAATAACACTGAACCAAACCAAACATCTCTGCCTAAAACCCCACCAACCTCTCCACTAAAACAGGGAGAATTAGTACCTATTAAAGGATAGATTAGAAATGACTCAAGGGCTACTTTAGTTAGCTGTAGTCACACTAGTAAGTAGTAACTATAGTTAGTCAACTTCATTGGTTTAGTTAACTTCATTGGTTTAGTTAAGAGTGAAGTCAAGGCCTATACACCTTTTCCTCATACTGTAATAATTTAATTCATTCAATAATAGAAACAGTTAAGAGTTTGTTAGATTTCTGTTATTCTCACTATTTTCTCTCTCCTCCCATGAACTCAAAACTGAGAAATTCACAAATTGGTATCATAGCCTAGTTACCTCTGCCTAAAGCTTGGCATGCCTCTTACACAAAATAAGATAATATGTGTCCAGGTGAAAGTACAGAAATAAAAATATAATTTACTGATTTTTCATGGTAACCGTGACCTAATCATTAACTAAAAAAAATGAAATTATAAAGTTTACTAGATTTTCACCAATCCAACATGTCATTACACCGCATGCATATGCAATGGCATAGTTATACAGATTTATCAAGAATAATTATTGAAAAAGCTTGGAGCGCATTGAGGGAGGATGGAAGGTGAAGCGGAATATATATGCATATCGAGTAATGATTATTATGCTTGCACGCACTATCAGTAATTCGAAGAGATTAACTTTAGCACTTACATGTTTTAGTCCTTCGTGCAAATGGTTTACCTCCTGCGATATGTGGCATTTAAGTGAATAAACAGATTCTGTTTCTGAGCTTTCTTCATTGCTCTCTTGGCAATAAATCCTAAGAATTTATCAAATCAATAACAGACAATGGATGTACATAAAAAGATACAATCTTATGAACCGAACAAAAGATTTAAAACATTTTTTTAACATTAAAAACAAGTAAATTTCTATTTTTTAAGCATACTTAGTTGAGCTGAACCATATGCACCATAGAGCATGGGCAATAAAGTTACAAGAAACAAAAGCTGAAATATAGTCAAATAAGAATAGAAAGCTAGAAACTAATAAACAAATTAAAAAATTATCATGAAATCACAGATAACAATAGGCTGGGAATGATGCCCGGCTGATATGTTAGGGCAAGATTCTGACCACTGGAACCAGCTCAACGCTTGTCCATCCATTACTAACATTAAAACTTGTAACCCTTATCTATCCCCACAGCATTGAATTCAAGTATAAATACCTATCAGCCCAACCATAATTGCATCAGATCATGGAATTTCAAATGTCCTCTCTAGTTATGTCACCTAGTTACTATGTGGTTCATTAAAACTCTATCCTTCGCCGTCTCTATCAGATCTGTCCCTAAGGTTGTTTGCAATGAAGCAACGGCGCTTGTGGGTTTAAGCATGTCCAACATGCATCAAACTCCACACCGACACCCGTACAACACAAGTGGGACCATAAGACAAGTGTCCCCAAAAACAACTTTTTCCCATCACTTCGACACTCCTTGGACACGCCTAGAGTAGAACATACACAGCTACTTTCTTCCATGTTTCCCTTTTCACTTTTCAGTCCCCTATTTCATGTGGTATGGTCTTCATCCCCTCTTGGTGGTCATCTTGATTCTCAATTTGGATATTTTTTATACATGGTGCTCATAATTAATGTTATGCAATTAACTTGGATATTAGGATGCAAAGTATTTGAGTTTTTGTATACAAGACGGGTATGTTCTATCACTAGAGGCAAATAGTAACAACATAAGTGCTACAAAAGACGAAATATAAATTTAAAATTAAACACGGTATAATTTGTGACTGAATTCAAATTGCACATGCGGTCAAAAACTGTTGAAGATGTCTCAAAATGTACCTGCTATTAAGTTCTATGCCAAAAAGAGCCTTCACAGCATCAGTATTTTCACTGAACAAATGACAGATAAAATTAGTTCAATTGAAATAAATATTCAGAGTAAAATGAAGTTGATGAAATATAAAGCATAACAAAGAGTTCGTAAAATCTAGTAGACTGCTTTGAAATTGCATTTTAAACTAATTTGACGAGACAGTGTGTCTAGGAGTAAGAAAAATAAGTAAGATTAATGGAGATCAACAAGTTAGCAGTTCAATTAAGTCTCCCTACTTTTTCTAAATGATAAAATATTAGTTACAAGATACTGCAACAATTGCATTTGTTTACCAAGAAATATGAAGAAAGTTACCTAGATCCAGGGGATCTTAGAGATTGTGAAAGTGTGTATAGAATTTGTGTCCAACATTCTTCAGCATCCTGTTAGACATGCGAAGTTAAATACGTAGGTATATAAATTCACTAAATCAATGAAAGTAATTCAAAAAAAAGGCATACAATTAACGAACCTGTTGCATGAAAACTCCATTATGCAGCTGGCCAAATTGAGGATACTTTTTCCTCAATACCTAGCAAATGCAGAAGCAAATTATGAATATATCATTTCTTTATACGTAAGGCAAAAATCAAACAGTAGTCAATAGTTAAAATAGTTATGAAAAAAATAGTTACAACATACACTAGCAGAGAATAAGCTACCCTGCTCAAATGACAACAGCAGTAAACTAAAAGTGGCCGAAATTAATTACCAATGTTTTTGTAAAATAACATTCCCACTTTGGATGATATTGCGATAATTTCTTCTAAAATAACATTCCCACTTTGGATGATATTGCGATAATTTCAGAACATGAAAGTATTGCCACAGAAAAGGGCATAAACCAATTTTGCCTCAACAAACCCATATACATCAATCTACATGAATGAAATGTTGGAACATAAAGGTTTGAAATTGTGCCTTAACCGATGCAGATGATATTGGCAAAACAATTAAGTGACTGGGTAACACAAGCAAAGCTGGATAATGGGCAATAGAAAGGGGCAGACCCAACGAAATGACTTCAACCCAAAAAACATATAGCAAGCAGAAAACATATACAGATATCTGTTAAGAGCGTAAGCAAAATTCATAATACTACTTCTCCAAGATGTTAACACTCAAGTTATATGCCAGAAAAATAATAAGAATTGTTGAAATTTGGGGCCTAACTCATCCTTACAAAACCGGCTTGTAAGGTGAGGATTGCTTCCTCTTTATAAACTATTATCAAGAGTCTTATCTATCCAATGTGGGACTTGGGTTTTTCCCAATACACCCCCCTCACGCCTAGCACTCTTTGGGCTTGGTGCGTGAATAGGTTTAGGCAGCCCTTGAATTCGACAAGCTCTGATACCATGTTGAAATTTGGGGCCTAACTCATCCTTACAAAATCGGCTTGTAAGGTGAGGATTGCTTCCTCTTTATAAACTATTCTCAAGAGTCTTACCTGTCCGATGTGGGACTCTTAACACACCCCCTCACGACCAGCACTATTGGGCTTTGTTCGTGGACATAAATGGTGGGTGGCCCGATAGCGGAAACCTGATAGCAGGTGGCCCAATGGATCTTGGAGAGGCTCTGATACCATCTTAGAAATCGTGGTTGGGCCTAACACAACCCCACAAAACCGGCTTGTGAGGTGATGATTGCCCCCACTTATAAACACATTGTCATGCCATGTCCAGTCCGATGTGGGACTCTTAACATAAATATGAAATAACTGTTCCAAACAGTAATGGTTGAGAAATATGGTTTTCCTAACTCCTAAGCCCTTGTCAAATTGAGAAAAATATCCATATTTTAAAAAGTGTATAAAAAGAACAAATTAACAAATAATTTTTTATACAATAATACTTTCTTTTGAATCATATTCCTGGAAACATAAATTTGTGGCAGAATTTTAATGATATCTACCCAATACTATCATGATTCTATGATATAACCATGATATTTCAAAAAAAATTAAAAAATAAATCCTAAAACTTCATCACATCATTGTATAGACATAAATCAACAGCAATAGAAAAATAATTATACCATCCAAAATTGCATAGGTGCCACAGCCTTGACACTTTTATCAAGCTCGCTGAATAAGTCACGGGTTGCAACGGTCAGCATATGAGATGTCTGATCAACATCATTGCTTCGTCCTGAATGTGAGTAACTAATACCAAAAAAGTTCAAATATTGTTGTCATATATCAGCTTCAAATGCAGCAAATGAAAATGTTGATTAATTTCTCCTTAGAAAATACTTACTCAATCAAAGCCGACTTCAATTCTGGGACAGAATGGAGGCATTGTAATGTTGAGTTCATGTAACATGTATTTCCCAAATTGAAAAGACCAGCAGTATGTCCCTGTCCCAGAGGAAAAGGGAGGAAATCAAATATTCAAACAAAAACATTATATGATTCAATCCAGCATTAAGACAGATTGTTTGAGTTTCATCACGAGACTTGCCTAATTATTAAACTCTTTCTAATTGCTTTCCAGTTTTCATCAAAAAAATTATATAATTATTATAAAATTCTTCAACACGATTCTAATTAAAATTTGAGAATTCTTTTTCATCCAAAAATAATAAACTAGACAGGCCCTCCTAGATCAACTAAACCACAATCCTAAAAATAAGTTGCACAAAGCAGACAACTGCAACAAGAACACTCTCATGGCCAATGCTCGGTTTCCCTTCAAAATTCAACAGGATATGCAATATTTAATGTGCTTAGGAATTTAATCTCCTTTCCTGAGACAACCAAGAGGAAAAACTGAGTGGAAATGGAAACAAATGCAGTTGATGAACCTTTTCTTTCCCAATCAAATCTCATGGCTAGCATGAATTTTAAGAAAATTGATAAACATGAAGATAAAAGGGATTATCGTCAATATGTTTCCCATGGTCTTTGGAGACAATAAACCTTTAAACTAAAGGAAAATTTAGTTTAACTTCTAAGTTTTATAGATGACACGTAACACGGGGATCAATGCAATCAAGAATCTTATAGATCAATGCAATCAAGACTCTTTTAGATCATGCATGTTGATTCGAGTTACAGTTTATAAAAATTACAAGCATGATGACTACTCACAAGTTTATGAACTATTGTTAATATACAAAGAAAGAGTTCAAACTTACAACAGCAGCTACTTGTTCTTCTTCAGGAAGATCTTCGACAAAAACAGTTCCCTTCTCTGGAGACTTCATAATTTCATCAGCTGTTCCCATCATCATTAGCTTTTGACCCTGTAAAAGACATATAATTTAGGTCATTCAAATAAAATGATGCATGGAACGTACTAAAACATTACAGAAAAACACATCCTAGCACCACTAACCGCTTTCACTCCTAACTTTGCCCAATCAGCATCATCCTGCATTGCAAGAGGAAATAAAAGGTGGGAAAACATATTAGGTCTTATTTAAAAACGTAAGGAACATCAATTCAAATTGAAATCAGATAAAATATTCTCATCAACGGTTTTCTAATTAGTATCACATTCAACAATCTATTTATGTACTCACCTTTAAAAGACCACCCTTGACCATAATCTTTTGTCTTTCAGGAGGCACTCCAGTCAGATCAAACAATTGGCCCTTAAAGACATAAGGGGGCTGGCTGGTATCAATTTCTACATCCTTGAAAAGTTCCTTTTGCCACTTAACACTCACTACAGAAAAAAAACTCAGTATTCAGCATTCGAGATCAATATCGGGTAAAAAATAGACTAAATAACAATTGACAATGCAATCATTCGTTAATATTAAACCAAACTTACTTCAAGCAACTATTAAAAATATATTGATCATAAGTATTAATTTATTATTCTTTACAAAAATACTCTTTAACAAAATGTGAAAGATTTCTCCATATTTTCCACCACCCCAAAGACTTCCCCTCCCCTCCAAACTCCCAAACAAAGGCAAATTCAACTTAAGAATAAACTATCAATTTAGTCCCTAAACTATCATTCTACCTTAAATTTAGTCCCTTCTTGGTGCCTAGTGTCAAACAAGGTACCACAAGGTTGAGAAGCAAACTTCCAACCAAGTGGTCTCTTGGGAAACTGGCATTAGTCCCTAAACTATATAAATATAATAAGTAGTCTCGTAACTATAAAAAATCCGTCAATTTAGTCTCTCCTGTTAATATGCTAGGCCTAATTTGACAGATTTTCATATACTTGGAACAAAATTGGAAAGAGGGTGACAACATTGATGGTTTATTCTTCACTTAACTACATCTGAACTTTCCAAAGTTCAACAAGCACACCAAAAAAAAGTGAACTTTGTACTTAAGAATAACACAGATTAACGAAAAATCCTACCTTAGCACAATCTAATTAAAAATAAGCCATAATCAATCAAGCTAAAAATCCCATCCCTTAAAAATTTCCAATTAACAAATTTTGTTTTACCCATCTTAAAAAAAACACATTTTTTTACACTGAAACCCTAATTTATAAAGGGCGAATCGAATTGATATCAATTACAAAACATGAATCAAAATCGCTAAATTTAAAATTTAACAGGAATCAAAATCAGGTGAATGAATGTATAAGTGGGAAAAAGGAATAGCAATCGAACCATTAATCATGATGGAAGAATTAGAGAAGGATCGAGAAGCGAAGAAGAGAGTGAGAAGAGTTGAGAAGAGGTTGTTCTTGGCTTGAAGAAGGGGAAAAATCAGATACGAAACCAAACCACACGCACTATTGAATTAACACTCTCTCTCTCTGTCTTTTGTTCCTTTTATAGATGGGTCCATATTTTCTCTTCGGGTTTGGGCTTGCTAATCTACAGACAACCCGATATAGAAAATGGGTCAATTTATTTTTATTTTTTGAAAATTGCTTTTTTGACATTGATAAGTTCACATTGATACAAGTAAAATACTTAAATGCCCCCATCGGCAGTTAACAAACTGTTTACCAAGTCGGCAACAGTTAACTGCCGCTACGTGTCTGGCTCATTTTTCAGTGTCTCTCTTAACCAAATTCATCTAAAATTTTCATCCAATAACCAATTGATACCTAAACAAATTCATCCAATATTTAACAAGAACAGGATAAAATTAAAACGCAAGAAATAATATAAAAGGTATGTCGGAAAATGTCATAGAAATACAAAAATGTACGAAACATGTCATAATTATACATCACCATCATCATAGTCAAAAGGTACATAAAAAAAACCCTAATCATATTCAGCCATGCTGCTACCATGCCTTTGCCCCTTGCGCCGCCTGGAAATCTGATACGTAAGGGCAGGGCGAGTAGTACTAGCTATCTGCATCACCTCCTGGACAATGTCCTCTTTAGTCATCTCGCCGCTCCTAGCCACAATATCGTCAGCTATATGCACCACATCCCGGATGATCGTTAGTGTGTAGAGCATCTCTCTGGCATGCTCATCCTCTATGATCTGCTCCACGTTCACCGACCTGGGAGGAGATCCTTCATCAGGTGGGAGAATACGAGGGTGGGAGGCTTTGGCATACCAAGCCATGTAGCCAACATCCTGCTGTCATGGTCTCTCACACCTATGTATCCAATAAGGGTATAGCCACAGCTGAGCGTCTAGCAACACAGTGGTCAGCACCTGCGGAGGCATCTGAGCGACAGAGGACGGATGTCTGGGAACGTCCTGTACAAACACAAACTGCCTTTTTACCCGCTCAGGTAAATGACGGTACACCATCTGGTTCCCGCACATCAACCATCCCAAGTAAGTGCACAGAATCCGAAAAGGACGCACTCCTCTGTGATCACCATAAGTACAAAACCTCACATCATCCACCTCTAAGCGATCAAGTTGTAAGCGATAATGGTGCACATATATGTGCCCTCGGCTAGTAAGCCATCTCCCAGCACATGGTCTCTCAAGCTTCCAGCTCTTGCCAGGCTTCCTTGGTTACAGACCTGGCAAATGCTCCAAAATCGATCCCTGCAACACAAAAATAAGTATTCGAGTTAAATATTAAATAAATCTAATACATTCTAAAAACTTCACAAAAATATTTAAATAACATCCTAAATAAATGTAGTCCAACTTAGGAAAAAATAATCTAACATGATGATAAAAATTATAAAATAAATTCATAAATAAATGGAGATAAATATTAAATTATTACCATAAGAAGAGTCGTACAACCAGCCATCGTTATGTTATTCAAACGAACA
>Ga0315915_1007225_pt1 | contig 13344 bp, 10 predicted proteins | sample MpolbnodulesMG_FD_207738 | JGI IMG/M metagenome (GOLD analysis project Ga0315915, IMG submission 207738) | Medicago polymorpha root nodule microbial communities from Los Angeles, California, United States - branched nodules | ecosystem: Host-associated > Plants > Roots > Nodule | place: USA... | reverse complement strand
AACCCACAAGGGTAGATGTAGCTACATATGTCTATGATAGCTTTGCAAAGGATGAAGAAAAGATGAAGATTCAATGCCTAGATCCATGATGTCTCAACAAATCTTGGGTTGAATCTACTCCTAACTGTCTTGCTTTGTATTTCTCTCTCAAGAAAAGCCCTAGTCTCTCTCTAAAAACCAGAAAAATATCAAGAACAATGTAATAATATGTTGGAAGGAGAAGAGAAAGCTATTTATATGGGCCAAATTCGTGCCTGCACGCTTAAGCGTGCCTCTTGGAAATCTTCCTTTGTCCAATTGGGAACAGCCACGTGTGCCTTATCCACTTGCATCTGATGAAGTTCGCTTGAGCGTGCGGGAAGCGTGCAATCAGCGTACAGGTCTGAGCTCTCGACATTGTGTACGCTTAAGCGTATAACAAGTCGCTTAAGCGTACCAATGGAAACTTTGATAAGCGAACCACAAGCGTGCTGAAAGCGTACATGAAGGTTGGCTACTGGACCTAGTACGCTTAAGCGTACGAGAGGACGCTTAAGTGTGCTCTTTGAATCTGGGAAGCGTGCTGGCAGCGTACCAATAGCATACATGAAGCTGCTCTCGACATTGTGTACGCTTAAGCGTGCTGAGGACGCTTAAGCGTACTGACTTTAGTTCATCAGCTTCTTCCTTGTCCCTTGCTTGTCATTTCCTGCATAAAAAGGGAGGGAAACAAACATGTAAAGCATAAATGGTAAAAGAACACAATTTGGTAGCTTTTCCTTAGATAACTTGCAGAACAAGTCACTAAAATGCCTAGCTTAACACATAAAATATGTTACTTTTGAGCACTTATCAGTAAACGACATAAAATAATAATAATAAGAATAACAATAACAATAACAATAATAAAGAAAAAGAATGACCACCAAGAAAGGAACCGTTAATAATAAAAAAGAAGAGAAATGCTAACAACACACATTCTAACACACATTTTAACACACTCTCTTTGATTGGTTAAAATTCACATGGAACACACCAAATTTATATGGGACCCACATGATTTGGTGAGACCCATGTGAATTTTAACCAATCAAAGAGAGTGTGTTAGAATGTGTGTTGTTAGCATTCTTCTAAAAAGAAATTACTATCAGAAAAAGAATCGTTAGGGCATTTGTGGCTTTAAAAAAAATGCTTTAGTATGGTATATCAATTTTGGAAGCAACAATTTTTCAATCAAAATTGAAGTGGTTTAGTGGTGAAAGTTGTAAAATATATACAAACGATGACACAACATGATAGGAATGAAAAACTCATCAGTGAGGAGAAATATTAGGGATTCCTGCATTTTAGAGGGAATTTGTTAGGTTAAATTGCTGCTAACTTAATGCAGCATTTTAGAGGGAAATTATTAGGTTATAAGTTGCTGCAGATCTAATAAAATTAATAAATAAAGATAAAAATGTGTGTTGAAAAGAGTGTGGTCTTGGAACTTCTCTAATTCGACTGTTCTTAAATTAAACCAAGGTGGCCGTGTGTACAACGATGTATAAAAAGAAAAAAATCTCGGGTTATATTAAGAGTAATAATGTAACAACACTTTTGATCTTTTTTTTATCACATTCACAAAAATAGTCCTCTTTATTTATTTTTGCTTCCCTCAAATTTCACATTTGTTAAAAATTGTGTCCTAGTCCAAATTTTTTAGCTTGAAAATGATGATTTTAGTTCCAAAGTGGAGGTTTTTTTTTTTCTTTCCAAAAGTGGATATGTTTAGCCTCGGGTATTTCCCATTCATAATCAAAATTGGGACTGTAAATCATCGCTTCTAGAAAACCACCATTTTTTTGGACAAAAGAAAAAGGGAGTTGGAACCAGAATACATTTGAACTAATCTATATTTTAAAAAATGAGACTTTTTTCGTGAGCATGATAAAATAGGGACTGCATAATATGATTTAATGTTATGAAAAAAACAAAATTTCAAAAATATGTTGTAATTTTTTAGTTTTTTTTTTATCCCTTTATCAATGTAACAATAGCTTAGGAGTATTCATGGGACGGACCAGGATGAGTAATGTTGTCATTCATCATACCTTGAGCTAGATGAGTTATGAGACCGTCCATGGTCCATCACTATGTAAGTAGTTGATGGAGACTAGCTGTCATGTGTGACTAAAATGGCGAGTGTGAAGAATTCGGAATTTTTAGCATTATGAAAAGATTCCACACATTTAGGCCAGCTCAGATCCATCAACTCAAGAGTCATTAGATCAATATTGGACGGCTCTAAATTAAAAAACTTAGTAAATCAACTTTAATATAGCAAACTCAATTAAAACCTTCCAATCTTATGATCTCTGGATACTTTAATGAGAAACCAGTAAAAACATACTTTGGTGGGAAAGAGAACAGCATACAAGTACATTTAGTGCCACGCAATTACATTACTTCTCACATTAGATTGGCTAGTAGTTAGACATAATTAAATTTCTAATACATGTTGGTGTACAACAGTAGAAGTGTCAATGTGACCCTGTTTTCCTCGACAGCGACAAAAAATGCTCTCAAAACCCATACACTAATGAGAATCCGCTCTAGAATTTGAAAAGGCAATATCTGCTACAAAATAAATAGTTAAATACCAGTTTCTTCAGATTCTGCAACTCACGTATGACATTTATGGAGGGCTTCTTCAGGTAACAGAACTCTGAAAACAGCATAATGATGGTTTAAGCTCTTTTCTCCCTGTAATCTGTGAACACTGCCCAGGGCACCTGTTTTAGGGTTTGGAAAAGCATAAAATATCCGCCTAATTCTCTGATGGACAAGGGCCATGGCACACCTGACATCATAGAGAAAAGCAAATATATCAGAAAAGAGTGACTTATGAGGAAACTTTAACCATCAGAAAGTGAAATTTGGAGAGAATATCTCCATTTCATGAGATACAAGGCATTCAAGAAGAAAAAGAGAATCAAAATGCTACTGACAGCTAACTTCTTTTCATGATATTCCCTTTATAGAGGAGTAGCAAGACTAGTTCAGACATCAAAGAAATCCAACAGATAATGAAGTGTTTCAAAGTTATAGAAGAATCTCATCTACAATCTTACATTGTGCAAGGTTCCCAGGCAAGATATATGTCATAACCAGTGCATAAGTATGGCCGTGCAGACAGCAGATCGGAAGTTTGACTATGGAGATTTAATTTATCATCGTCCTCAATGTGATTGGAAGTTTGACTATGACCATTCAATTTATCATCCTCAACCTGAAACGTCATACCAATATAAAAATAAGGCTTGCTTTCTACATAATATACTCAATTGAAAATGAACAATTATAATCAAGGTAAATGCTATTACATTTGTATTTTAAATTTTCATATTGCCAATGTTAAATTTGGTGTGAGATGCTTTATTAGACCTTAGATGTTAAGCAGAAAGTAAATGCCAGTGTTCCATTACAGGTATTATTGCATTTACTCATCATGCCCATCACCGGTTGTCATCTCTACAGGCCAAATTCCTTATAAGCGTAGTAAATCAGATGTAGGTAAACTTACAGTTTTTTGCCTCTTCAAAGGAGAGCTTGTAGAAGGGCTTTCGAGATCCAATTGCAAATATTTTTCTCTACTGCCTTCATTGTTGGGAAAAAGACGTCTATCCCTGGCGGCAGATGATTCTATAGCTACAATGGCAGCATGCCGCAAAGGATGGAAATAATATGAACTCTGTGAATCTGATTGCTGCTCAGCCCATTGGCAAGGATATAGACAGGCAACACATCTATATGATTGTTTGAGATGATTGCAGGAACTTAAATGCAACGGTTTCTCGGGATCCAAGCTATTGGAAATAGATTGGGAACTAAATAAATCTGGTTTTCTATAGCAGCTGTCATCTTTGCAAGGGTTCCAAGCAAAAATCTGATCACGTGCAGTTGAAATTATTTGCTTTGCTGAAGGATCCACTATCACTGCAGCATTGACTACCTAAATTGATCAAATTTTAGGTAAGCGAGTTGAATGTGAAGTTTAATAGTATGAAACTCTAGCCTTTATTAATTCGGCAAGTGATAGAGGGGACCAAATAAAACAAAAGAAGTTCAGCCTGTCCAGTCAATACATTTTTTCTTGTCACAAATTGTATCAAAAGGCCAAATTTGTACATTTACCAAGCCATCAGATGTTGCCAACTCTACTGCAGATTGCATAAACTTCAAAACTGATTGTGAGTCCTCCTCGCTAAATCCAGTAATGCCCTCAATGCTGCTGTAATTTTATTAAAATGTCAAGCCAACATCATAAGCAAAGTCAGCTATTATCATACGAAACTTTTTTGGCAATTTAATCAAGTAAGCTAATTGACAACAAAAAAGATGTAGAGTCCCCCTCCCAAAAATTATTCAACATGGGTTACTTATTGTAAAGATTTCATGATGAGCATAATTTTTCCCGAGTGACAAACAAGCATGAGAGACTAAAAGATCTTGTTGCCCCAGATGGTCCTCAATCTACCACATGTCCAATACTATCCTTTCTCATTCGAACTTCCCCAATTTCTATCCATAAAACATACAACACTTAGATTGTTATATAATACATCTTTTCTAAAACTACTTGCAAATCTAATGCATCAGATACTATAATCACAGGAAACATCATAAAAACGTAAACAGTCCTGGGTTATTCACCAAGACAGAATACAAATTTTTTGAAGCAGAAGACAGAGTACAATAATTACACATCTGATACCGTAGACACAACGGTGGTCAGTGGTCATATTTTCATCTAGGAAGCCCCACTAATGTATATATTACCCACTACCAAGCCAACTAGGCACAACGGCTAACTTGTAACTCTCATATCATGCACATAATCTTTTGTATTAATTTCCTGGCCATCATCCTAATGACACTTAATCAAAATGAAGGATGTAATTATTGGACTTGGAATTTCATTTAACAGTACATGCTTTAATATGTATTCCTTTCTTCATCTGATATTCTGATGACAGATGTCATATATAAGCTACTTCAAATTTCAAATACTTAAATGAAACCAACATTTTGTAATTTTGATAAAAGCCCGCAATGACCTTCCAAGTAAATATCTAAAATAACAAGAATTGGAAGCTTACTAAGTTCTTGGGTGATATGATGTTGGCCAAAACTTGCATTGCTCTTGCCACTCTTCTTTTGATGTTGCTTCATATTTGCAGACCTGAAGTCAATTAAAGTCGTTTTAGCGTGCAAACTAAATGGTGGAGAAATAGAAGCAGATGTAAATCATCGTATTCAACCTGGGTGGTTGAAATAGAGAAGAGCCTCAGGTGTTTTGTGCGATAAGAAAGTACCACTTAAGCTGAAAGGAAAGTTCTATCGGACAGCAGTCAGACCGGCAATGTTGTATGGTACGGAGTGTTGGGCGGTTAAGAGCCAACACGAGAGTAAAGTAAGTGTAGCGGAGATGAAGATGTTGCGCTGGATGAGTGGTAAAACTAGACAGGATAGGATTAGGAATGACACCATTAGAGAGAGAGTGGGGGTAGCACCTATAGTAGAAAAGTTGGTAGAGAATAGGCTTAGATGGTTTGGACATGTAGAGAGAAGACCTATAGATGCTGTTGTAAGAAGAGTAGATCAAATGGAGGAGAGTCAGGTTAAAAGAGGTAGAGGAAAACCTAAGAAAACCATTCAAGAAACTATTAGAAAAGATTTAGATGTCAATGAGTTGGATCCAAATATGGTTTTTGATAGAACACTATGGCGTCATTTGATCCATGTAGCCGACCCCACTTAGTGGGATAAGGCTTGGTTGTTGTTGTTGTTGTACTATCAATAAAGTATTTGGATACTTCAATTAAATTTGTTTGTTACCAGTTTCTATTAGATACTTGTTGTCACAAAAAGCAATCAAGAAATCATAAACCATGAATCTAGTAGGCAAGGGAACACACAAACTGTAAGAAGCATAACTCAAAAGACAAACAAAAAAACAATAACAGCATTGCATTTAAATTTAAAATATTACCATAATTCAGTTCGTAGAAATTCAGATACATGATATGAGTTGTCACAAAAGCAACCAAGGGAGCAGAAACCATGACTCTTGTTGCCTCATCCCTCACATTAAAAGCTCGAAGTATTGCTAGAATGAGGGAAAATCCAAGCAAAGCAACAGCAGAAGAATAATTCAGCTTCTCTGTTAAATCCACAGCTCTACAGATAATAAAAGATTCAAGTACACATCAAGACCGAAAAATAATAATAAAATGATAAATTCATATTTAAGAAATACATATTTATATAAAAGCCTAGTGAATTACTACACTGCGTGCATGTGTATTTCTTAAATTCATATTTAAGAAGTAATATTTATATAAAAGCCTAGACAAATTCATATTTAAGAATTACATATTTATATAAGAGCCTAGTCAAAACATATAATACAAAGAAAATCAATACTGAGGCACGGCAAAGAAACGACAACTGAGGATTAAGCTAGTATATTCATACTGAAACATAACTTTAATCAAGACAAAATACATATTGTGTTCCTTTAAGTTGTTTAATTGTATCAAATTAGTACTTTAAGTATTTTTGTCCCACATAGGTCCTTTTAGTCCCATTACACGCACACTAATACCCTAATTCACACGTTCTGTTACAAAATCACACAGGTGTTTATGTTACTGATGAGTATGAATGGGGATGGCCACTTATCTTAAATGTACCCACTTCCCATCTTCAACATTTAACTATTGTCCATTCTAGAATTAGGTTAAACGATTTGGGGCAAATATTGCGTGACAAACAACTACAGGGCTACACTGTATAATCCTTTTCTCTCTTGCACAATATTTTCAAAAACCATGTAACGAAATTCTAAAATGGGGAAGAGTTACATGTAGGATATGGGTAAACATAGGATAAGTGGCCAACTTTGGTCATGGTACATCAGTAACAGAACCAACACGTGTATATTTGTAACAGGATGTGTCGTAGAATAGAAGTGTATGCGTAGTAAAACATAAATGACCTATATGTGACCAAAAAAACTTGAATGACCAATAGTACAGCTAAAAAAAAATTTTTTTTTTTTTTTAAGAAGCTAAACTAGCCCACCCAAATTGGCACCGGGGAGAATCGAACCTGACACCTTGAGGAGGAGTACACTCCAAGGTCCCAAGGCAACACCACCAGGCCAACCCAAGTGGGTTTAGTACAGCTAAAAAACTTAAACAACAGTATGATATATTTTGCCTTTAATATATACACGCACACAGCCCAGACTATAGTAAGAACAAATAAAGTGAACAACTTACCTACTATGAAAAACAGCACTCCACAACCATGCATTCATCGAAAGAATCCCATAAATATGCCACAAGCCGGTGTACTCGTAATAAGCTTTCTTGTCTGGCCTCAAAGGCAACTTGTAGTAAACAAGAATGAAGAAGGATACCCAGCCATGAAACTGCATAGCAAGATTTAGGGCTGAAAGAGCAACAGCCACAGGTTCCTGAAACAAATATATGTGCTACAATCAGAAACCAAAACAACCAAAATAGAAAACTGTTACCCTGAACTTTTCATAGGATATTCATGAAAGAACCTGAATGCCATAAATGCGCCTAAACGGCCATTTTCCATGATACTTCACAGGCGTTTCACCAAGCTTTGTTCTTTCTTCCTCTCTGGCTAGCATGCAGTGATACCGACAATCAGTGCGGCAGTCCCATTGTTTCCACTCCAGGTAAAGTGGTTCGTGCATATACCACGGACCATCAATTGGTTTTCCATCTGATGAGAATTTACAATGTTGAAAGCATCTATCCCCTACACATCCAGATTTCTCGCACTGTTCTACACAACCCCTGAAATTCAATAGTCAAGATCAAATATGCTAAGTACATCTATTTTATATCTTCACATGATTTATATTATGTACGCTGTAAATATTCAATATTCTAACCTAGTTAAAATCCAAACCACAAAACCAAAATTGAAATATTCTGTACGCAACAAATAAATCTGGACCAGACCTTAATACAAAATCATAACATTACAATTCAAAATTGATGGATAAGTTCACAAAAAACAAGAGAAGTACACAACTCGATACATAAAAAGAGCATACAGGTTATTATACCATGTTAATTATCAACAATATTACACCATTATCATATTCAAAGCCCGCATCATTTCTCTTCTTTTATCTAAAATCCATAAACTTGTTGTCACGGTTCAAGTCCTGGAATCAGCCTCTTGTGTAAAACAGGGTAAGGCTGCGTACAATACACCAATTGGTTGAACCCCTTCCCGGACAATGCGTATGTGGGAGCGTTAGTGCACCGGGCTGCCCTATCTAACACCATAATTTCAACAACTTCATTGGTCTGCTGGGTTCACAAGAAAATTGCAACTTCCAATGATGAATTTTTTCGTGTTTACAAGTTCGTGGCTTCATTTATGCAGGCAGGGAACAGGGCTGATACTTAATAGACCTTCATTCACCTCCTTTGGAGATGGGTTCACACTAAAATGTTGAGACTACATTTATGCAGGAGGCTTCAGGGTTGAGACTCAATAAGCTTTGTTCCCCCTAATTTAGAGATGAGTTCACATTAGCATGTTAGATGCACCTACAGAATTGCTTTTGTTCCTTAAAATTCAGATAGGTTGACATTAGCATTTTAGATGCATCTACAGAATCAAGTACTGCAACTGTGAGGCAAATGTTTTGTGCATTCAGGAACAAAAGCATCGCTGTTGCATTTTGGGTTTTTTTAAAAACACAATTTCTATCATGCTAGGCATTCTCGGGGGAACATAATTTTATCGTACACTCATTCAATCATCCTCGACATTGAGATTCTATGTGAGTCTAGGAGTTTAAAGAGAAGTTATTTTTTAAGCTGGGTTAGCTCGATTTTAATACCTAGAGCATAAACTTGTGATTCTGACTTAGCTGAGAGAGTTTTTTGAAGTTTTGAACATAACTCATGACTGATGCTGAATAAGCACGTAACACCTGATATATATCAAAATGCTACAATGTTGTATACACGATGTTGTGAAAGGTGTAGTTAGGAAGTGGCAAAGCACATGGGCGCAAACAAAATATTGTAAAGATTAAATTTTCTTTTGAATGTGTTATATAAAGTAAATGATACATGTTGCAAATACAATTACGTTTGAACTTTGAAATTCGATGAATGATCCTAGATGATGATGAAACGCAGACCAGGCTTCTAACAACAATAATAAAGCCACTGACACTAATGTTTGTATTGTGCAACCCAAAAAGTGTTGGGACAATAAAGATTTCAGCAAAACATGGGGCTAAAGCTGCCATCAAATCCTCCTCAAATTCAATTTTTTTTCTTCCTGGAGAGGTTTCAGTGCAACCAATACCAGAAAAGAATAGTTTACCCCTTATAACCTTGAGTATACAGGCCTATCTGTTTTTATAATCTAAAATCTGTTTAGAATAAAACAGATGATGTCATACAATGACACTCATTATTATAAGAAGAAAATAACTAGTGATACCAGCAATTATTGTATATCAATAGTTGTGGTGTGACATCAAAGTTAACAATAGCATTTAAAATCTATGATATATAATCTTTGAAGTTCACCCTTTACTGATTGCATTGTCACTGATATAGGATTTATCAATCATCACTCAAAAGAAAATGGACCTTGGTAATGTTGCAATAAACTATATGTAGAAATTTTTGACATAAACAAGTTTTTTATGGTTAGCATGGCAAATTAAGTAATGCACTAAAACAAAACCTTTAACACTCAAGTAAATAAACTGACACAGTATTTCTAGAAAATTGTTGAAAGTCCCACATTACATAAGATATGGCTTGAAAAATTGTTTGTCCAAGTAGCATCCCTCCCCTTAGAAGCCGGATTTGGAAGGTTCGTTTAGTCCCAAACCCAAATTTAAGAAAAATAAAGGCACATGATGCTAGTTAAACATTGGCAACAAAACAGTGATGAATCATTAATGCCCCCAACTGTTTTCTTGAACATCTCAATTGCGAAGATCCATGCATACAGCGCATTAATAATATATAAGCTGTGCCACATAACTACTGTCTACTGTATATCATGCTGTAATATCTTCTGGTACTGAGTAAAGATTTTTGCAAGCAAGAATGAATTCAACAGTACAAAATCTCCAAACAAAAATAATGTATTTGACATCTGTCAATCATCACAGTTACCATTATAAAAAATGAGCAATTCACTTTAGAAAATAAAACAAATAATCTCAAGTCTCAACATTGATTAAAACTTTAATGGCTGATATTCCAACACATCCGTGCTTTAAATATAGGGACTTGCTAACGAGTGTCCTAAAGGCACTCTTTAAGGATTCCAAATCAAGAAACTATTTATTGAAAAAGTCTAATATTTCAATTTCCGATGTATTGAATGCACATGTTTCCATAAAAACTTACTATCTAAAGTCGTTCCCTTAGGGCACTCGTTATCATCTCCCTGAAATATAACATCAACCGTTGATTTATTCATCAACGATTAAGAATTGACATTGTTCGTTATACTTTCTAGAGCAAATTTCTCACTATAGACGATACCATGACTTCAATAAATTCTAATCTCACATTCACACTCTCCATGCTTAACAAATTATATCAAACCACCAAACATACCAAAAAATGCATCATCATCATTAATTGCAATTATAGCAAGCATCAGAAACCTATCACACATTTGCAAATACTAATCCCTCAAGGTAACTAAGAAAATTACATAATTCAATGAAATCACATATGTCGGAGTTATGACACTGACACATGCTGGACATCGGAAAATTACATAATTCAATGAAATCACATGTGTCAGAGTCATGACAGTGACACACGTGTCCGACACCAAACACTTTTTTGATCAGAAGAGTCGGTGCTACATATGTTAAAACAACAAATTGTAATAAGCCAAAATCATATCAAGTGGTTAAAGCAAAAAATTCGATTTCTATTATTTTCAGAGAGAGAGAGTTTACTTGTAAATCGGATCGGTGTCACCATCACTAGCATCGACGGAGAGGAGGAATGAACAGAGAACTACAAGAACAACGAGAGAGCGAAAGAGAGCCATTAGAATCGCTGAGAAGCGAAAGTCAAACGGAAGGTTTGGTTATTCCCGAGATATGGGAGAAGATGAAGTTCCGACGAGAATCGACGGTGAGATTTGCATTGACGGCGGAGTGCGGCGGAGGAAGTGGTGGTTGATCTGGAAAGGGATGAGATGAGAATGAGTCAACTGAGAGCGAGTTGGAGGAGAGGAGAATCTTGTGAAAAGATTGTGATGAATGATGATGAAATCTTACATAGACAACACTATTGTTTTCTTATTTATTGTTATTGATTATTGATATTGACTATAAACATTTTTAGAAGTCATTTCACTTTTCAATACGATATAAATTATTTTTTAATTTTTATAATTCTAGTTAATACTATATTCATTACTTGTAATTTAATATATTGCATTTTGCATTTATGATAGTAGAGAATGCTTTTAACAAGAAGACTTAAAACCATTTTTTCCTCTTTTTCATTTATATATTTTTCTTAATATGTTGAAATGAGCAAATAGTTCAGTTAATCCGAGACAGATGGAGTAATTTTTTATTTGTAGTTTAGTAGCTAGAAATTACTATATTTTTTAAGAGAATAAGTGGGATATATTCGGGGTTCGAATCTCGCCCTTGTATATGTTATACAACATCTCTACCAACTTAGTTTATCTCACATGAACAATGATGATTTTTTTTTTTTTTTGGTATACAGGAACAATGATGATTAAATTAAGAAAAATCCTAACAAGTTTCCTAAAAGCACATGACAAGAAAAGAAACTTAAAGTAGCAACTTTACCTTGAAAATTATGTATTCAATTTATTGAAATATTAAAATTCAACATTTTCTACATGAAATTTTACAATTGTTTCCTTTTTTAAAATCCTAAAGAAGTGTGCCCTTAAATTAAAGGGTTAAATATATTTTTGGTCCTTTCAAATATATCAATTTTTCGTTTTAGTTTCTCTAAAATTTTCCTTCAACTTTTGTGAAGAGGCAAAAATGAATTTATATACACCAACATAAACGGGTTAACATCTTCAGCACAAGATGTGCCTACAGAATGCAACCAGTGTTATACAGAAAATCAACACAAAACAAAAGCACATTAACAAATACCCAGACAATCAAGAGGGCATGATTGCCAACTATGGACCCCTAGCACATAAACTGCATTAGCCGCCTTCATCCACCAGTAAGAATGGTTTTTTACTTTTCAACCAGCTGATATATGTTCATCACCTTGTTTTGAAACAACCTGTTATTACGTTCAGACCACAAAACCCAAACAAATAAAAGCCACAGAAGTTGCATAAATGATCTTCATGTCGCCGACCAGCATTTTCCTTAAACTTTTAGTCTCTATAAAATTTTCAATCACTACTTTTGATGCCTATTTTCAAGTCAATTTTTGTTTTTATTTACTGAAATTGTGTAGAAATGTGTAGAATATTGTAAAAATCTCTAAAAACAAATTAAAATTTTTTAACCAAACATAAATATAATATTATAAATTTTTTTGCAAAATTTTATTCAAAAATATGAATTCTACATAAGATTTATAGGGAGTAAAAACTTATTTAACCCTAAATTAAATGGTTGTATTATTAAGATACCGTTTGGCCCGGCTTATTATCAGCTTCTCTACGTTTTTAAGGAGAAGTTAGGCCAAACACAATATCAATAAAGTACCTTTGAAAAAAAGTGCTTTTCTTAGAATGCATAAAATTGAATGAAATGAGGTTTAACCAAAAGTTGTTGAATGTTACTTCAAAAAACTACATCTCCCCAATTTATTTCACATGGCAACCTTTTCTTTTATTTTTTAATATTATATTTCAATTTGTTTTTTTCTTCCATTTTATTTTATTTTATTTTTTTGAACCGGTCCATATAATTTTTTTTGAAGGAGGGTCCATTTAATTTTATAATCTATTTTTGAAAGAATTTTATTATCTTTTTATCACTTATATATTTAATTTCAATATCGTGTAATTATCACAACCTCGCAAATATTTTTATTCATGTCGTCATTGAATGACACCAAATATTTTTATTCCCTTTCTTCAACCTGACAAATATACACACACATTAGCGTTTAGAGTAATACTTTATATCCATATGTATGTTTTTTATTACGTTAATGCGTATAATTATTTTTATAAAATTTTGATTTTAATTAAAAGTACAAGTATAGATGCCTAAAAAAATTATACTTATATATATTTTACACATTT
>Ga0315915_1007224_pt1 | contig 13344 bp, 11 predicted proteins | sample MpolbnodulesMG_FD_207738 | JGI IMG/M metagenome (GOLD analysis project Ga0315915, IMG submission 207738) | Medicago polymorpha root nodule microbial communities from Los Angeles, California, United States - branched nodules | ecosystem: Host-associated > Plants > Roots > Nodule | place: USA... | reverse complement strand
TCTCTTCCTTCTCTTCGGTAATTTGTTTGAAGACGATATTAATAATGTTTTTTCGGTTTCATATTCGATTTCATGGCTTCATATTTGTCAAAATTTCATCTGGTTGTGCTCAATGTTTTGATTTTTCTAGTGTGGGTCAAAATTTCATCTGGGTTGTTTTCAATGTTTTGGTTTTTCTATTCTGGGTTAAAATTTCATATGGGTTCAACATGAATCACTGTGTTTGTTTGCTAATTTGTTCATTGTGTCTACTAGCATATTCTGCCTTTTCATCTTTAACACTTAACAAAATTAGAGACAAATTTCATGTTATTTGTCTCTAAATTTTTGATTAGAACCACCTCAAATGAGTTTCAGATATGTTTCATTGTCCTTGTTCATGTTTGAGTTGAGGGACTTGGTCACACATGAAAATCTAAAAAAGTATATATGAAAGAGAGTGTTGGTAGGGAGAGAGGAGCTATGGATGTACAATGATCATGGTATTTGAATTCTTAGAATTCCTTTGAATTTTTATATTATGTGTGTAACTGTACTAAATTGTGAATATGTGATGGTTTTATGACTTTGTTCACTTCTGGATTATATTCATATTCTAGTAAAATATGCTACTTTGTTCACTTTAAGCCCAAACCCTTAGTTTTATCGGGGGAGAGCTCCGGCAAAACCTATCTTGATGGAACTATTTAACCTAGTTTTCCACTCAGTCGCCGAAACCACAACCAAAGTTTCTGAAACTTGAATTACAATGGATCCTGAAGCAACAAGAAGAAGCAGCGTCAATGGCGTTCCCCCTTCGACGACAGAGGTGATCGACGTTGAAACTTTTCACTTCCCTGGTAAGCGAAAGATCTCTGCTGTCATTGACCTTTCCGACGACGAAGAAGAAGACGAGGATGTTATGATCCTCAATTTCAGTCCCAAAAATACAAAAGGAAAGAGAAGTTACAACATTGAAAAAGGAGAGTCTTCAAATCCAAACAACACGCCATTTGTTTGTGAAATCTGCACGGACACTAAAACAATGAAGGACGCTTTCTACATCGGCGGTTGCTCTCACGCGTATTGCTCTGATTGTGTGGTGAAATACATCAGTTCCAAGCTTGAAGATAACATCATCAACATTCAGTGCCCAGTTCCTGGGTGTAGCGGTTTGTTAGAAGCTGAGTTTTGCCGTTCAATTCTTTCTGTCGAGGTTTTTGAACGGTGGGGTAAGGCGTTGTGTGAGGCTTTGTTCGATGTTTCGGAAAAATTCTACTGCCCATTTGCAGACTGCTCAGCTTTACTGAATTTCAACGACGGAACCGAGACTGTTATAAAGAAAGAATGTCCTAATTGTAACAAGATATATTGTGCAAAATGTAAGGTTCCATGGCATGAAGGAATCGAATGCAGTGAGTTCGAGAAGCTGAACGCGGATGAGAGGGAGAAAGAAGATATTATGTTGATGAACCTTGCCAAGGATAAGAAGTGGAGGCGATGCCCTAATTGCAGAATTTATGTTGCAAAGTCTGAGGGCTGCAACAGCATGAAATGCAGGTTGCCTTTTCTATTGAATCTTCTCTTGCTTTGTGATTTCGTGAACATATATCATTAGTAGTATTACACAAAAATAGGTAAACTTCACACCATAGAATAGAGAAATAGAGTTCATATTTTGTTTTTTGACATTTTGAATATATAATTTAGTCTTCAAAATTTACTAAATGGTAAAATCATTCCCAAAGTTGAATACATATAGTCACTTAATTTAGGCCTTCCATCATAAAAAATGGCATTGTTTGAACTCTTCTTAATGAAGAGTTAAAATCGATCCATTAGTGATGAGGATAGATCTTGGTTGGGTACAAGCACATATTTTAATCTCTTTCTACCTTTTCCAATTTATGTGAGTGTGTCAGCTTAGCTCAGTTGTAGGGACAATGCATAATATATATAATGTCCGAGGCTCAAATCCCGACCAGCACCAAAAAAAATACTTTAGATTTCGACTTGTAACCACATAGATTGACTAAAGTTTGAAGAGGGGCTAAAATGAGTGACAATTTTCAATTTTAGAGATGATCAAATCCATATAAACATGTATAAATATCTAAATTGCTTCTTTACCTTTTCCCAATTAGAGAGATTTGTTGTAATCTAGATAATAGATAACAAGAACTCGGTTTAGCATAAATGACCCTCAAAATGTGCTATTATAACTAGAAACAAAACCTGTTCATTTTTTATTATATTTTTTAAAAACTATTTTCTCTCTCTTAGTAGTTCATTATTATTCTGATATTTATTTCAACTGTATTTTTTAATTGCAGGTGTAGTTGTAGGTTTTGTTACAATTGTGGAGTCAAATTACCCGTCGGCAGGTTATGCAGTTGTTACATCTATTCGGCTCAACAAGAGAGACTTATTCTTCCTAGATTTTTCACGAGTGCAGATTTCCCTAATGGTAACCCCAACTTCCCGACTCAACAACAACCACATCAACAAATTCCCACCAGAATTTTTACGCATAATGTTCAACAACATCATTTACAAATTTCTATCAGAGATAGACTTCAACAACAACAACAACAACAATTTCTCACCAGAATTTTAACGGGTGGAGTTCCCACTATTGGAAATTTTTCTAATGTGAATCCCGCCTATCCGTCTCGTAAGGAACAAATTCCTTCAAGAGTTTTTACAAATGGAGTTTCCTTCAATGGAACTTTTCATAACGGAAACACTGTCTATTCGACTCAACAACAAGAGCAGACTCCCTCCGTAAATTTTACAGGTGGAATTTCCAATATTGGAACCTTTCCAAATGGAAACTCTGTTTATCTGACTCAACAAGAACAAATTCATTCAAGAGTTTTTACAAGTGGAATTTCATCTAGTGGAACTTTTCGTAATGGAAACATTGTTCATCCGACTCAACGACAAGAACAAACTCCCTCCAGAGTTTTTACGGGTGGAATTTCCACTATTAGAGCTTTTCTTAATGGGAACTCAATCAATCCTACTCGACATATTCCTTCGAGAGTTTTTACAAGTGGAGTCTCTACTAGTGGAACTTCCTTTGAAGGGAACACCGTCAATCCAACTCAACGACATGAATAGATTCCCTCCAAAGGTTTTAAAGGTGGAGCTTCAACGGGTGGAACTTTTCCTCCCATTAAAGCTCTCTTACCCCTCCTTTTTTTTTTCTATTTTGTTTTTATAGTTTATATTTGAATGACTAGTAACGTCTGAAAAGATAATTCAAGCACGTTGAGCACAGATTTGTACACATGCATTGAACGTTTTTTTTTTTTGGTTCTTTTAGGTAAAATATTTTGTTGGATTTTAAAGTTGGAATTACATTTTTCATTCAATTTTGAATTGTGATGTATATTTAATTTAATTTGAAATTTGTTTAGTATTTTATTTCTATCATTTCTAACTTCAGAATTTAATTTCATTAGAATGAATGTATTTCGTTACAAGTATACATAACATATATATTTGTAACTAAAGAAGGTATTTCACAACTCTTTGATTTTAAAACGAGTATTTCTTATGATTTACTCCCTTAGAAATAAATATAAGTAAAAATATAATTGAAAAGGTGATTTATATGGTTAAATATTTAGTCAACATGCATCAAGTTTTCCACTATTTTTTTGTTTATATTTCATTTTAGTAGGATTCTTGGTCTCCCCCCTCAAGGTGAAAGTTTTCCCTCGTCATGTGGTGGATTTGTCTGGGGTTGATTGACTGTGGGGTTTTCTCCTAGTCCTCTTCCTGTTTTGACAGAAGTTGGGTTGATCCTGACAGGAAGCTAGATGCTTTTTTGGTGTTGTTTTAGTTTTCGCTCTTGTTTTTTGTGGGAAAGTTTCTTTGTCTCTGTTATTGCTTGGTTTGAGTACTTCTTGTACTTATGATATGCAATAAATTACTATATAGTAGCAACAAGGTAGGAACCGAATGCAACAAATAAGTTATGTGTAGCACCTTCTGTCCAAAAAGAGAATTAAACTCATACCACACATCACAAAGGGTAAAGATTGTATTTTTACCTATCTTGTACATCTTTTTTTTTAATTGACATTACTCGTTAGGTGTACTTAAAAATTTGTAATTTTTAATTGACATTCCTATAACATGACTAAAGATAGTATTCAGCCCACCACTTATCGACACTTCGACAAAACAATACCCTCACCAATTACGACACTATTACTACATCCATCCATCCATCTTATTAAAAACAACCCATTACTCCATCTCTCCAATAGCATCCCTAGAACCCCTTAATGTATCTGACTGTTCTAGACTCGTTGGCAATAACATATAGTTTGTGATTTCATGAACATATATCATTAGTATTACACAATAGGTAAACATCACAACATAGAATGCACTAACAGAGTTCAAATTTTGATTTTCGACATTTTGACTATATAATTCAGTCTTCAAAATTTACCAAATGGTAAAATCATTCCTAAAGTTGAATACATGGTCACTTAATTTAGGCCTTCCATCATAAAAAATGGCATTGTTTGAACTCTTCTTAAAGAATAGTTTAAATCAATCCATTAGTGATGAGGATAATTCTTGGTTGGTTACAAGCACAAATCTTAATCACTTAGAGACACCACATAAAAATATACACCATTGATTTATTTTAATAATACAATCAATTTGTTTTTTCTCATTCTACCTTTTTCAATTTGTGTGAGTTATCTAAATACTTTAGATTTCCACGTGGGACCACACAAAGTCTTGCTCTACTGATGAACTCTTATTATTTTTCGTTTTCTCTTTAACAACTTTCCAAGTAGACTATCAGGTTGACGAAAGTGTAAAGAGGGGCTAAAATGAGTGACAATTTTCAATTTTAGAGATGATCAAACCCATATAAACATGTATTAAATATCTAAATTAATATATAAACGTGTATTGTTGTTGTTAGTAATGGAATTAGAGGCAATGCAATATAAGTGAGTCAGAGGTCTATGCATCCACTACATTATGTTGTTATACCTTTTACTATAATTTTTTATAGATTGTATGTCAATTATAAAAAAAAATATATAATCTAAATTCTTATCCTTTTAATGACATCATCAACAATCATTATTATAGAAAAAATTGTTTCAGGGTATAATTGGCATATTGAAAAAGTCTGTCCAAAATCTTATATTTTCTTTATATATAGTATAAATATACTCGATCTAGTTTGTTACATTTTTTAAAGCATAAAAGAAAAAAAACTATACATATATTGTGCTTACGTGAAGCTTTATAATGCAAACCTTGACTTTGGTTTATCAATTCTATTTTGCTTCTTTACCTTATTCCAATATGCTAATGTTAACTCCTTAATTCCTTACCATTTTTTTCCTTCCTCCAAAGGCTTGGTTGTTATTGTATGTCGAGATTTGTTGTACGGTAGATAATAGGTAATACTAGGTTTAGAATGAATGACCCTCAAAACGTGCTATTATATAACAGATTGCCGCTTTACCTTTCTCTTGAAAATTCTTAACAAATGAATTAAAAAAATTGTTCGTTTCAACACAATCCACTATTCAATGAATTAAAAAAATATAAGTAAAATCTGATCTTTAAAGTAAGAAAAATAAGGAGGTAAGATTTGCTATAAAAATAGCAATAAGTAATATTTGTCATTAAAAAAATGTTTATCCTCTCTCCCCGATCATTATTCCAATAACTAGAAACAAAGCCAGTTCATTTTTATTTTATTTTTGAAAAACTATTTTTTCTCATTAGTAGTTCATTAGTTTTCTTACGATATTTTTGAAATGGTAAGTGTAGTTGTAGATTTTGTTACAATTGTGGAGTCAAATTACTCGACGATAGGTTATGCAGTTGTTAGTTACATCTATTCGGCTCAACAACACAGACTTATTCTATCGGGTGAAGATCCTCTCTATTTCTTAAATAAATGGAGATTGTCAATTACTATAGTTTTGAAGTAAATATGTGATATAAATGCACATATTTTAAGAATTGAAAACATTAATATCACATATTTACTTCAAAACTATAGTAATTGACAATCTTCATTTATTTAGGAAATAGAGAGGATCTTCACCCTATTCTGTCTAGATTATTCACAAGTGCAGTTTTCCCTAATGGGAACTCCATCTTCCCGACTCAACAACATCAACAGGAAAAAATTCCATCTAGAATTTTTATGGGTGGAGTTCCCACTATTGGAATTTTTTCTAATGGGAACCCATTCTATCCGACTCATCAGGAACAAATTTCTTCAAGAGTTTCTACAGATGGAATTTCATTCAATGGAACTTTTCCTAACTAAAACATTCTCTATTTGACTAAACAACAAGAACTGATTACATCTTGAAATTTTATTGAGCATAGACTTATACACGTGCATTGAACGGTTTTTTATTCTTTTGGGTAAAATATTATATTGGATTTTAAAGTTTGAATTACATTTTTCATTAAATTTTTAATTGTCATGTATATTTATTTTAATTTGAAATTTGTTTATCATTTTATTTTATCATTTCTAACTTCATAATATGATTTCAATAGAATGAATGTATTGTGTAATAACATACGAGATGTATATTTGTAATGAATGTATTTTGTTATAAGTATATGAAACATATATTTGTAACGAAAGAAGGTATTACATATCTCTTTTGATTTTGAAACGAGTATTTCCTATGATTTAGTCTCTTAAAAATAAAATATAAGCAAAAATTGTAACTGAAAAGTTGATTTATATGGTTAAATATTTAGTCATGCATCATGCCCAAAAGTTAATCGAAATGGTGTAGAGTTTGTTGACTCTTTTGGAGATTATCGACAAGCCCAAAGGACTTGATCTAAGGTTTTATGCCAATTTTTTGGTCTACGATGTACATGTTTCTTAATCAAATTAATGATAATTTTATTGGCAACTTCGACTTGACCATTTGCTTGAGCATAATATGGTGTCGAAGTAAGTAACTTAAAACCCGTTTGGTTGGCAAAACCAACCATCTTTCGATCAATAAAGACTGAAGCTTGGTCCGTAGTGATAGTTTCTGGAATTCCAAATCTATAAAGAATATGATTTTGGATAAAAATAATCACAATCTCTTGATCAATATTAGATAAAGGGATGGCTTCAATCCATTTGGTGAAATAATCTATTCCCACTAAAATAAAATGATGTGCTCCTCTTCGAGGTCTCAGGTTCGATTCTCTCTGGTGCCAATTTAGGTGGGCTAATTTAGCTTCTTCAAAAAAAAAAAATGATGGCCTCTAGATGAAGTGGGCTGAACTTCACCAATTATATCTAAAGCCCAACCTCTAAATGGCAAGGGTTTTAGAGTGTTACTTTTCCCACCCTGTGGAATTCTCGCTGCCCTATTTTTTTTCAAAAAATACCCCTAGTTTGGAATATATAATCCGAACTACTTCCGGAAAATGAAATCCAGACAAATTCGTGGATTTTGGCACTTAAACCACCCTGATGGATGTTGATGCCAATCTTGAATGGATGGATTCGGAGTACATAATCCGAAAAATTTGTACAATTTCCAGATTGTGTAATCCGAAATGTGTAAATCACCCCATCGAAAGTCAACAAATGGGGTGGGAAACGACATTTCCGGATTACATAATCCAGAAAGTGTTAAAACTGTCCGAATTATGTAATCTGAACTACATCAGCACAGAGGCAGAAGCCATCTGTTTTGGCTGAGCCTCTGTTTTGGCGCATTTAGATTGCTTCTAAACGACATACCATGCCTTTGACCATATGTTCTAACAGAAAATCTAATTCATAACATAACAATTATCAACACAACATAATTTTCAAACATAACATTAATCAAATATAACCACAAAATTATTCAAATGTTACATCACTAAAAATTATCAAAGATGTTCAAATATAACATAATTAAAAAGTACAATCATCACTAAAAATCAACCCCTTATAACTACATCCGTACCACCGCCACCACCTCTGGCACCCCTCCCACCCTCAGCAGCTCCCCGACGACGGTAAACCTTCCCATCATGCAACTCTTTCAACACATCCACCAAATGTTGTCATTCCTCAGACCCTCACGGCACCAGACCACTGGACATCAAAACATACACATGGTCTCTAATGCAGCTCATCCTTCTGCTAAGCTGTAAGTACCCATGCTCTCCATCCTCCTGAGCAGCAAGCGCATCAAGGACCTCACGCTCCGGTGGGCTCGGCACTGGTACCGACATGTCAAGAAGAATCATGCGTGGATGAAAATGGTGATAAAACCACTTGATGTATCCATCTACTGCCTCCACACCATGAACTGCACGATGCCCCAACTACTCAGGTGTCAGCGCATGATCAAGTACACTTTGAAAGCGATTTGTGATCTATGCCAAATTAATCACAGGAGGTGCACTCTCGGTGGGATGTCTCGGTATGGTCTAAACCCTCCCAAACTGACGAAGAACCTGCTTCGGCAGATATCTCACCATGCGGTCTCCGTATCTGAGTCATCCAGAGTAAAGGCTGACCCGCTCAAACGGACGTGCCTCACAGTGCTCTCCATATGGGACCATGACAACGCCACTCAGATCCAGCCTATCCAGATGGTTTATGTAGTTGTCTGGTGTGCCCAAACCAGCCAGTGGTACAAAAAGCATCGCGCGTGGATCTCGCTCCCGATAAGATGCCCAGACATCCTTGCTTCCTATACCTTGGATGTGCTGATACGCTCAAGCCTGCAACAATGACAACCACATATAAATATACAAACAATAAACACTTACATTTAAAAAACAAAACATATTTTGTAATTTATACATGCAACAAAGTCAGGTATCCTGACACCTGACCGCAGTTCCAACGTGCAACCTTGTTAAGCTCCCTATACAAGTGAGCTTGTGCCGCAGCTCCCCACGAATAATCAGCAAAAACATCAAGGTCTCCAAAGTACCTCAGATAGACAACATCTACATCATTTTTGCTCTTGTCAGTGAAGAGCGTGATCCCCACCAAGTATAGCAAATATATGCGGACAGCCTGGTCCCACATCCTCCACACCTCCTGAGTCACACCATGCTCAGTCTCCAACGTCAACTGCTCCAACATACGCTCCTTGAAAATCCTCCTCAAGTAGACAAATCGGCAATGTGCACCTTTGGTATGAGTCACCTCAACTAGAGCTTCACCCGGATCAGACCCCAAGTGCGTCACCATCCACTCCATCGTGTCGTCCCATGTGATAGCCTCGTGGGACACAAGCATGCCATCAATGGGGAGATGCAGCAAACATGACACATCATCAAGTGTCACTGCCATCTCCCCAAATGGAAGGTGGAAACTCGAAGTCTCCTTGTGCCACCTATCCACAAAAGCACAAATCAGACTGTGGTAAATCATGTTGTAGCTGGTATCCTGAAGCCAACCAAGACCGGTGCGCTGCAATCTGTCATGCCACAACCATGCAGCCATGATATGGGTGGTCTGTTTATCATGCATTGCCTCTATCTTCTTTCCGTTGTTGATGCATTTTAAATTGTCACGCCACTGCAAATAATAAAAAACAAAATACCTAAACATCAGTTTACACTAATGGCTTCACAAACAGAGCAGTTCAACAATTTATTATAGTAACATTTATAAACATCAGTTTCACGAATATAAACATCATTTTCACAAAGATTAACAACATATTAAAGTAAGTTTAACATTAATAAATATCTAGCCCTCAGACGCCTTCCTGGCCACGTGCACATGGTACCTCTACAGCAGGTTAGTTTCGTGTGGGCCACCGGAATAGTCATCAAGAGGCTCAGGGTCCACCACACGCTTCTTCCTCGTCCGCCTTCGTTGCGGCTCGGCGTCTTCCATATCCTCCTCCACTGCCTCCAGCTCCTCCTGAATCTCCTCATCCTCTATTTACTGCTGCTGCACGTCCATATCATCATACTCTTCCTCATGCTCCGGTTCCGACTGAGGCTCGACATCAGCACGACGTCCCCTGGCACCCCGACGCCTCAGAGGAACATCACCTTCCTCCTCCATCTGTTGGAGACGCTCTCTCCTACGAGAAGCATGCCCTGCCACCCTTACGCGCTGAGTGGAGGAGGAACCTTCTGTAACATGCACAAAACACAGTACAAAACAGGATATCAAAAACCATTTTGGGTGTTTCTGGATTTTATTTTCCGGATTGCAACAATATTGTCCGAAAAATGAAATCTGAAATGCTTCAGTGCAGAAGAAAAAAAATGGGAAAATTAACTTGCATGCATAGAGAAATCGAACTAACCTTCCATTGGATGGTTATCAAAGGTTGAAATGCGGTCCTTTTGAGCAAGAAAACACCAATTTTGGTTGGATTTTTGTAGTTCGGAATTTGGGATAAGAGGGAGAGAGAGAGAGAGAGAGAGAGAGAGAGTAAAAAGTGAAACTGTAAAATTGGGGGTGAACTTCCTTTTATACTTCGAATTTGTCTGGAATATGTAATCCGGACATGGTTTGAAGTTTCCAAATTTTGTTTTCCGTACGGCTTTTTTGTAATTTATGCAGGGCGCGTGAGAAGGGCATAGAGTGGGAAAAGTAACACTCAAGGTTTTATTATGGAATGCAATTCACTTGCAGTTATATGTTGAATTCATGCATGTTTCCGGAACTATTGGCACCCTTTTGCAAATTAAATGCAATCTTTCAAGAAACACTACAACATTTTGGCTCTACGACAACGCCTAATTTTTGGAAGGTAAAAAAACTGTTTTGGTTAAGTGTCATAAAGAACGGTTTCCATATTCTATTGTGGTAGTGTACGAATATTTTAGATTTTTTTTTACGACGGTGAACACCGTTGTCATATTGGAAACCAGAACGCTTTTTTGTTGGTTCTTTTCAGCAACTTGTAAAACCGTTCTGATATAAATTTTAGTATTTGTTATATTTTTTTTATAACTAGTATTTGTTATTTTAATTAAAAAAGAATTGTTCTAAAATAATTATTGATTTAGTGTGAATGTGAATTCATTGTTTTCAGCTACAATGAAATTTCCCCCTTTTATTTTGCGATACAAAATTTCCCCAAATTTTTATATTCTTTTTTTGTTATGGAATCAAATTTTTATATTCTTGTCAAAGACAAAAACTCCTAAACAAAAAATCTGAATTGATCTTCTCACACCTCAATCAAACCTCTCTCCAAATTTTCAATCTCACATCACAAACTCCTCACATATACTCAATCGAACATCACCACCATCACAAATACTCTTCTCATCTCTGAAATTCTTCACCGACAACCCTTGATCTGAGGACACTCACGAGATCTGAAACCACTCACAAACCCTCACGGAATCCTCTTCTCATTCTCCAATCGAACCTCACAGGAACCTTTTTCTCATTCTTTTGTTTGTTCATTGGAATCGGTGGTGAGTCACAAAGTTTGGGCATTTTTTTACGATTTTAAATCCAGGGTTATGATTAATTGATACTAAATTCGTTTATTTTTCTTCTAATTAGGTGAATGGAAGCAACTTTCTGAAATCTGGTTACACTGAAGGGTAAGTACCTTAACCCCTCTCTTTTATTTTTCTATTTTATTTCTATGGTTTATTTTTATCTATATGAAAAATGATGTTGCAGTGATAAGAAAAAAATTGATGTTTTTTCTTCTTGTTTTTATTGTTCTAAATAGTTTTTTCTTTATAGAAAATAGTTATGATAGGTTTGAACTTTTTTTGTGCTTCATATCTGAGAGAGTGGTGCTAGTGTAGTCGGACTATTTTTTAAAATACATTTTCTCATGTTGTTGGTGAAGAATCTAATATTTAGAGTGGTATTTTTGGAGGTTTTTTTTTGTGGTCTGGTGGCTGTTTCTATTTCTTATTTTGGAGTGGAGTTGCAGTTTTCTGTTGTCTATATGTGTTATGCTTTTTTTTGATGTATATGTATGGTGTTGGCTTCTAACATGTTTGGGTTTGGTCTTATTCATTGTAGAGCAAGTTTAGTGTTTTGTTTTTGGTTGTGTTTGAAGTCTTCTTTTGTTCTGGTTTTTTGTAGCTCTGTCTGGTGGTTTTTTTGTACTTCCTTGCGTGTATCCGGATACTCATTGCTGTTATAATTATATTAAAGATGATGATGCTTTTTTTTGTTTACTGTGTATCTAGATACTCCTTGTTGTTATAGTATATTAAAGAGAGTGTTGAAATGATGAGATTTCCTTTCATCATAAAGGTTCAACTATTAGCATTATCTTAGTGCTAAAGTAGTCATGGTCCTTAAAAATTTGATTTATGTTTGTTTGAAGAGAAAGTTGTTGGTTGGACGAGACTCATGACTCAACTAATGGGAAGTTTTTTCTTAAGTTGTGAAAGATTCTCCTATTAGATCAATTTAAATAATATTTCCACTTGGTTCTTTTATTTACAGTTTTCATCGTTTCTGTGTCACAAGACTCCCTTGAAAAAGAAAAGAGCCACATATGCAGTTGTGTTCGAAAAACCAAGGTTGAAAGGTATCTTTGAGTCTCATGTTTTGTATATGGTTGTGTGCTGCAGTTAGTTGAACTTTAAAGTAATTTTTCTTGTCTTAGTCTTGTAGGTGATAATTCTTGCTTATGGTAGGAGGTACATACTTCTATAGGGGACACTTCTTGTTTGTGAACGGGTTTGTACTTGCTTTTCATTATCTAGTATATTGTATCAATTTTTTCACTAGCTTAGTGTGTTTGGTAGTACTGTGTTCAACATCTGAATAAGTTCTTGTACATATTAAAACAAAGTTCCTCCAATCTTTTAGCATCTCACACATTAATTTCGTTTTTTAATTGAAGTTGAGAATTTGATTTGGTTAAAATGGCTATACACTACAACATTTTGGCTTTACGACAACGCCTAATTTTTAGAATGTAAAATAACTATTTTGGTAGATTACTATAGGCGACGCTTTTCTAATTCTGTTTTGGTAGGGTCTGCAATTTTTTAATTTTTTTTGTAACAATTCAAAAGCATCCTCGTACAAGAAACCAAACGGTTTTCTACTGGATATTTTCGATAACAATTAATAATCGTTCTAATATATTTTTAATAAAAACTAGCGTGATTTTTTTCTTTTAATTTCTAATATATTATTTGTTAGTAAAAACAAAGAAGAAGAAACCTTCTAACTCTTTCACAACTCAGAACTACCAATTCAATAAAAAACTCTTTGCACCTTCAACCCAAAATATCATCGAACCCTCCTTCCAATCCTATCGACCCTTCACACCCTTAAAATCTCGTCACCGTTGAATCTTCAGAACCAAAGTAGAAGGAAGAAACAATGGAAAAAAGGGCAATGGTGTTACACAACTCACACCAACACAACAC
>Ga0315915_1007221_pt1 | contig 13356 bp, 7 predicted proteins | sample MpolbnodulesMG_FD_207738 | JGI IMG/M metagenome (GOLD analysis project Ga0315915, IMG submission 207738) | Medicago polymorpha root nodule microbial communities from Los Angeles, California, United States - branched nodules | ecosystem: Host-associated > Plants > Roots > Nodule | place: USA... | reverse complement strand
TTGCTCCCACCCTTGAGCTCCGCCAGCTTATACCAGCCGTTGATTATTCGCGCGGAATCGAAACATATCCCCTTCTTGTATTGCAGGTGCGTTTCCAATTTATCTTCAATTATTTATTAGGTGATGAACTCCTCTATTTTGAAACTAACTTATCTCCTAATCGATGTTCCAACCTGATGAATTTTGAATAGTTTAGAAATTATTTATCATACGTTTATAGTTCATCAACTAAATACGTAGAGAATGACAATTTAAGAATTAACTGAGGCCATAGCTGTCACTATTATAGTGAAAAGGTTTTCCCTTCCAACCCTTCTTGGAGAGTCAAGTGACAGAAGAAGGAATAAAAAGAAAATATTGTGATTGTGCACGGTCTCTTAATAAATATGTATATACTCTTGCATATGAGATTTGAAGTAGGTGGTTCTTTGATAATTTATGAGTTTTGTTGGTTTCATGTTAATCATCTATTTTTTAAGAGGAAAAATTAGGCCCTCTTGCTAGCTTTGTATTTTTTTATTATTTTTTTTTTGTGGTGAGGCCCTCTTGCTAGCTGATATGGTACAAGTGTCTACTATTAAAATGAAAAAGATGTAATTTAGAGTGCTGTTCTTCTCCCCTATGTTTTTTTGTTCATTCTAGTCAAAATAGCCGAGCATGAGTTAATTCACGCAGGTAACTCATGCAGGTATATTTCTTGGTGGAAATGAGCAAAAACAGATGAGAGAAGAGCAATTCTCTATACTTTATTTCTTTTCATGGGCTTAGGCCCTCTTGCTTCTAAAAAAATGCTTGAAGTTTTTATTTGGTGTAAAAAAATGTTTAAATTTTTTAATTTGTTTACACCATTAGTGTAATGCGTTCAATCACATCTTATTATGTTACTTTTTTATAATAGTTTTAAAAATATCCCCACTCGTATCCATGTTGCGAGATATTTTTTAGATGGTGTTCGGGTTTCGAACTTCAACTTTACATATATTATGCAATATCCTTACCAATTGAGCTACACTCACGATATATGCAAATGTGTCAAACTTTTGTATCCTAATAACGTTTTGTATTGATTAAACTCATTTTAATGGGACAAAAGTTTTGTGAAATTTATAAGAGTCTAAAATGTTGTTCGTAATTTATTTATTTTTTAAAAAAAGAAATATACTCAAGGCACTATTAAAAAAATGGTCAAAGCAATTAGAGTTTTCTTTTTTCCCTCTTTTTTATTCATTTCATTTTTTCTATATCCTTTTCTTCATTCATTTTTTTTATAAAGACGTGACGTGAGAGCATGAACCCTATTAAAAATATAATAAAGATTCCTAATACATCACTCAATTCCAACAAAGCAATATAATATATAATAGCTTTTTTGTTGGAGGGGTTGCTAAAGCCAACCACACTAACTCACAATCATGTAAAGCATATCACACATAGTTGAATGCTAATGATTTCTTTCTTTTGACTTTACAATTTTAAATTGAACAATTTCAACTGTCAAAATCTTCACCAACTATCTTTGATGAAAAAATATCTAATCATACTATTGCCTTTTCAATTGTCGGTCTAAAATTGTTTATGTAAATCATAGAAATAGAAACAATAATTTTTTTATGAAATTATTTGTCTTTTTCAGTGATACTTCTTTTTATTTCATAGGACCAATTTTTCTCTATTTAATGATTAAGGATATTTTTGAAAACAATATAATAGTTAATGTAACCATCAATTTTGAAAAATGAATATAAATAGTAATTTTGTCTTTAGGTTCACACATATCCAAAATTTGTTGTGTCTAGAATCTAAGTATATATTTTTTTTAGGAAAAAAACACAGGATGTTTGTTGGCAAATGGCATCTTATTATTTTCATTTTGTAATAAAATGGCATCTTATTATTATTTTTATGCAAAAACATAGTTCAAAATGTTTGTGTTCGATATTAAATTTCCTTTGTTATTTTTTTTTGTTGAACAAAAAATTCTTTTGTTAATTGAATAATATGAAACCAAAAAAATGCCTTATTTTCTTGTAACTTACTAAATATTCATGAAATCACATTCAATCATATGCGTGACTTTAGACGTAATGATTAAAGACAAACGTTTTCAAAGATTAAACGATTATAATTGATCGCGTGAACAATCTTTATATTGATAATATATTATACTTTAAATTCGGCCTCATATATAAGCAAATATTCATTTTTTAAAAATTTACTGACTAATTGACTAATTGATGTATCTATATATAATAGAAACAACTCACATTAATTATTCAATAAATCTTTGCTTTAACAGTTTGGATTATGAATTAACAGTTTGGCTTTAATTTTGTGATTAACGTGTGCTTAACTATGTTACAGACACCAATTTAATGGACTTTCACAATTTATGCAGGTAACATATTTCAAATGTGGAGGAGTCTCACTTGGTGTTGGTATGCAACATCATGTAGCAGATGGAGCTTCTGGTCTTCATTTCATCAATACATGGTCAGATGTAGCTCGTGGCCTAGACGTTTCCATGCCACCATTCATTGACCGGATACTACTCCGTGCCCGTGATCCTCCCCGACCTGTTTTTGATCACATCGAATACAAACCTCCACCATCAATGAAGACTCATCAACAGCCAACAAAACCAGGCTCAGACAGTGCAGCAGTTTCGATTTTCAAATTGACTCGCGAACAACTCAACACATTGAAAGCTAAGTCCAAAGAAGCCGGCAACACAATCCACTACAGCTCTTATGAGATGTTAGCCGGTCATGTTTGGAGAAGTGTCTGCAAAGCAAGATCATTGCCTGATGATCAAGAAACCAAATTGTATATTGCAACCGATGGACGGGCAAGGTTGCAACCTCCTCCTCCACCAGGTTACTTCGGCAATGTGATATTCACAACAACACCTATAGCTATAGCCGGTGATCTCATGTCGAAACCAACATGGTATGCTGCAAGTAGAATTCACAACGCGTTGTCACGAATGGACAATGAGTATTTGAGATCAGCTCTCGATTTTCTTGAGCTACAACCTGATCTTAAGGCCCTTGTTCGCGGTGCACATACTTTCAAGTGTCCGAATCTTGGTATCACTAGTTGGGCTAGGCTTCCGATACACGATGCTGATTTTGGTTGGGGAAGGCCAATTTTCATGGGACCTGGTGGGATTGCTTATGAAGGGCTTTCTTTCATAATTCCAAGCTCAACAAATGATGGAAGTTTATCTGTGGCAATTGCTCTTCAACATGAACATATGAAAGTGTTCAAGGACTTCTTGTATGATATTTGAAGATACAAAGTGTCACTTGGAATACCACTATGTTTCTAAGGTGGCGTTTTGTTCCGTAGTTTTTGTTTTCTTTAGGTACTTTTGGTGAACTATATGCAAATGTTAATGGGACTTGTTTCAGCTTCTATAATCTGTAAACAATTTAATTGATATGTTGCAGTTAGCACAAGACTTCAAACTTTTGAATACCTGTTGCAGGGTATTATAGTTATTTATTGATGATTTCACTCTCCGTATTCACTCACTCCCCTTGCAGACCTAACACGATTCGAGTAGGGCTACTCGGTTGAATTAGCTCTTTAGATAATACTATTGATGATTTTCCTTTCTGATTGGAATTGGAAATCTGTGACAAGCTTAACTTGAAACGATTATTCATGTTTAAATTTTAAATTCAAGTTATGAGAAATTAGAAGGACAACAATACTTCATGATGTACAAAGATGATCTTCTCTTCTAAAGAAGCCCAAGCTTCAAACAGAAACATGTGACACTAAAAATGTTTGAAAATTCATAGCAACTTAGCATGGAAGGTTAAAACAAAGCTTACACACACAGTTGAAATCCAAGATAACATGGATATGGATGGTGCAGAGCTTCTAGAATGGCGAGGCTCAGAACGGTGATTATCATTTGCACCGCCGTTAGCTCCTTTTCCTCTAGCTTTCTTAATCGAGCCATAAGCTCGTTCAAACTTTTCCTCCTTGATACATTTCTTATCTTCTATGCGCAACTTGATTCCTTCTTTTATGGTTCCATAGTTTCCTACATCTTAATTGAATAAGCAAAATTTAGTTAGCGTATAGAAGCAGAAATTAAATATTGCATGAGCACAATTTAAGGAAAAACTTTCTCAAAAAGGCAAAGAATGCTTACTACTAGTAGGTTGCTTTGTTTGCACGATGCTATTTGATGAGTTTAAAGCTCTATGTTCTGAACTGAAACCTAAAATCGATATAGCTTGAGTGCATAAAACAGCGATGAAACATGTAAGAAAACTTACTCTCATCGTCGTCTGAAGGTTCTTTGTACACAGTCTAATAATGGTTTGGAGTCCGTAGAAGGAAAAAAGGGTTATATAAGCTGTAAAAAAAAAAGCAATGTCTGTGAATCAAATTCTCTATGGTTGCGTGATATAGAAGCAAGCAGAGTACTTCAATTGGAGCCTCTACCTTGTGATGCATCAGATGCTTGTAATCTTAACCATGATGAACACATATGGATGGATGTAATTAACTTTCTATTTTCTAAGTAAAACCATACAAAAGTAGTTAATTTCTCTTGGAACAACTAGTACAATTTTTTTTGCAGACTAGCAATCTTGTTTTAATAGTTTTAATTACTTATATGAATTTAATTCATATACGTTTTTACACCATCAATCAATCATAAACGTCAGATCATACAAAACATTTGACTTTTATCATAACTAATTCGAAAGTCATACACATGATTGATTGTGATATGCACTCAGAATAAGTGTTTTTACACCATCAATCAATCATAACTGCTGATCATACGAAACATTTGACGTTTATCATAACTAATTCTAAAATCACACACATGACAGGTTGTGATATGCAATCCGTGTAAATTTTTACATTGATAGTGCATGAAAATTAATCTTTACCTATAATTCCCAATTCCATATTTTGTAGGTCAGTGTAGCAAAAAATTTATGTCACATTTTGGAAGGTATCCAAGAAATGACCCAAGTCCTTTAGTGGTTGAAAGAATATAGAATAAAGTAACATTCCCAAGCATGTTTACACAGTCTTATAGATCAAGTTAATTGTATGTTGCAAAGCCTCAACCTAAAACGTTTATTATTACAGTGAATTAATATACTTAATTTTTGGTCTCAAATCATTGTTCAAATCTAGCAGGGTAAACAGACATAAAAGCATGACTGAGAAGATCCTCTTACTCTTCATTGATCATGAGTTCTTCTGTAATGGTCTGAAGTAAATGTCATCTGTTAAAGCAACTTATTCATTTGGCACTGCTTTTGTATTGTCAATTGTTGTAGCAACTAGGTAGGGGACCATTTACTGAAAATGATTTTGTACATCAAGTGCTCTGGCAAACATGTGCCAATGTTCAACACAAAATATCTCATCATCCAACTGGTTCAATCATTTCAACACTTATTTGGTAAAGAAAAAATGACTTGTCCTATCTCCATAGCATTTAAGATAAGTGGAGGGAAGTCTCTATGTGGGGCATCCAATGTGTGGACCCCTAAAAACTGGTCCAATGATACCCAGTTATAATGGATTTTAATTCTTTCAAAGTGCACAATTTTTTAGAAACTAAAGCAAATAATTGTCTCCCATGTGTCACTTGAGCTTCAAAATATTTAGGGTCATGCTAATAAGTTATAAGTCATAAGTTGTTTTCATAAGTTATTTTTAAGTGGTTACAAAAAATAAGCTGAAAACACCTTGTGGACATGTCACGAGCTGTTTCTATAAGCTCTCCAAATAGCCTAACAACAGTTTGTGTCAGTAGATAAGTTCAAATAAGTCAATTCAAACACACCCTTAACATAGATGAAATAGTTTATCTTTCCAAAAAAAGAAAAAATTAGCCTGTTTCTGCTTCTTTATTGCCAGAAAATAACTAAAATTTCTCTCTAGAACTTCAACCTTACAAGTCACAAGTTTAACTTTTATATATTTGATCTAGTTACCCTTGGCTAAACTATTTTATTTTCTTTCTAAGGTAACTGCAGATTAAATTGCAAAGACAATGTTCTATTTCTTTTTCCCCAGCAACATGCGCAGACTCAAACATCTATTCATACTACCATTTCTTATTAAAATTATGGATGAGATTATAGCATTAAGGTAAAGGAAACAAACTAATCAACAAGCAAACATGTTCTTAATTGTGGCATAACATGATACTTAACTACTGGAAGTGAAACAAGGTAATTAAAGCCAAAAGATTACACATAAAATAAATGTTGAGAAACAAAAATAAGGCCCTGCATATAATGATGCTGCAGAATTATGAGAGTGACGTGGCCCGTGATTGATGCTTTCTTCGCCGACAACTCCAGCAGTAGTTCCACCGACGACAACTCCAGCAGCAGCTCCAGCCCCTCTTCCTATGCCGAATCCTCCTCCTCGTCCCCCTCCTCCCATCCCACCTCCTCCTTTTCTTACAGTAACAGATAGTTCATGTTTGTGCTCATTAATATGTTCCATAAACACAACTTTGTGGTTCACCCTTGTAGAGACTCCTTTGTTTCCATTTCCATCTATGTTCCCTATCATTGATTAACACAAGTATAGAAGCAAAAGTGAAAAAAAAATTATGCTTACAAATATCTTAGAATTTACGTTGAGTCTAACTCAATCCTACAAAATCGGATTATAAAGTGAGGGAAGTCTCCTCAGTCCTCACACCCATGATTAGACATTTGGAGTGTGACCTAAGCAATCCGATAGTAGGTGATCAACAGATCTTGTTTTGTTACCATCTTAGAATATGGGACGTACATAACTCAACCGTGTAAAACCGGCTTGTAAGGTAAGGATGTCTCCCACTTATAAACTCAATTTTAGCCATATCTCATTCAATGTGTGACTATTAACAAAATTTGTGAAAAATTAAGTTTGTGCTTATTTGAAAAGTTAAAGAAATTGTACCAAGAAGCTCATGTGCTTGTTCATTGCTTTGGATAATGCTTCTGCCTTCTGAAGTAAAATTCATATTGAAATCTTCATTTGATATGGCTACAACACCTGAAATGAACAGTAGAAAAGTTGCAAGAAATGCTACCTTCATGTTAGAACTAAGGGGTTGGCAAAGGGAGTGGTGATTCTTTGCAAACTATTAGGATTTAAGTATGAAGCAAAGGGTGAGAAAACGTGGAGGGTGAGGAAAAGTATGAACGTGGAGACAGAATGAGTAGAAAATGACTTGTCCTCCCATGTCCATAGCATTTATGATAAGGAGAGGAAATCTCTGTGAGGCACTAATGGGGACCTCTAAAAACTGGTAGACCTAATAACCTGTTACTAGGATTTATTAAAGTGGACAATTTCAATCATTGATAAATAAATCAAATGCTGAAATTCTTGAGTTTCAAAACATTAAAAGTCTTTTAAGTTTCAAAACATTTACACCATTGATATTCTTGAGTTTTCATTAAAATCCTATGTGGCTTGTGGAGGTTTTTGACCTGTATAATCTTCAACCAAGAAAACCTAGAGAATTCTTTCCTCCTAATCAAAAACTCTCTTTTTATTCCTTTCTATTTTTAACTTGAAACTTCATCATGTCCTCGTTGTTACAACCTGGTAGTTTGGATGCGACATTTCATGTGGTATCCTGGTCCCAAATCTCCTCACTTTCCCCTCCCCATGTGAGTTGGCCACTAGGCTAATGACAACAACAACAAAAACTTGAAACTTCATCCAAAAGTTTGTGTTTCGCATGCGTGTACCTTCTTGCACTATCATTTGTTGACCTGCGTCATTAATGGAATCTAGTGTAATGGTATCACTTAGCAGCAGGATCCATGTTACTGAACTCGTTTTATTTTGTGATGAATTGTGGTAATTCATTCACAGCATATGTTGCACCCTCAATATTATCCCATTTATGGAAGGTGAAACATTAAAATCTGAATTGTAGAGATAATTCTGTTCCTAAAAATTGACATTTGTTGGAACAATGAAATCCTTATTATAGATATCATATAGTAATAGATAACCTTTGTTCCAGCTTTATATCATATAAAGATACGTTTCCTTGCACGAATATCAAAATTAGAACAATGTGAAACAAGAGTAGATACACTACATAAACATCCAAAACTTTTAACATTACTTAAATTAGGAAGAGATTTATACAAACAGTCAAAAGGGGATTGGTTAGCTAGTAATGGTCTAGAAATCCTATTAATTATGTGAATAACATGTTCTACTGCAGTCTGCATAGTACAAGAAATATACGGAAACTTAGATCTAACAGCTAAGGGACTGAATAGATTTATTGGATGCATGTCCCAAACTATAAATGCTACAAAGCAGATTGTGGTATAGTGCTAACTTTAACATTGTTTACACTAAAATGTGATCCTTTAAGATAGTAGAGGCCATCAACAAGTTAATTGGTGTTCAAATATAACATCCAATATGTTTGTCTAGAATGTGAACAGCACTTGTTAACAGAATGTTTGCCTATTGATTTCTCTGCTGTAGTAAAACAAACCTGTTCAATGCTCTCGAGCTGTTCTTGAGTGAACGGAGTATCATAAGATCCCAAGGAAGAATTGTTTCTTGCCATTGTTGATAAAGATGATACTCTCAAATCGAGCTCGTGATAATACCATAACATTACAAGATGAAAGAGAGTTATGAATAATACTCTATTGACTGAATCAAGGTTAATTATAAGAAGTGATATCGGTTCCAAATTTAAACATAGATCAATTGGTAAGAAAAGGAATAACTAACAATAACTAACCTTCAACTAACACATAACATAAAGTAACAGAACTAACTGACATAGTTAACTAACATATATAACTAATAATGATTTAGAGTTATCCTACTTTTCTAATGTTAACAAAACAACAGATCTATTAGTCGTGACTTGTTTCATATTAGACCCTATTGACTGCTTTGCTTGGTACTTATTTGATCGTCTTCGTCTTTCAGGCTCAACTCAGGTTCAAGCAATTGATCAAAACTAGAAGGGTAAATACATAAAAAAGCATGACTGAGAATATCCTCTAACTCTCCATTAATCATGAGTTCTGAAGTTGTATTTGTAATTCTCTGCAATAAATGTCAACTGTTGAAGCACTAGTTCATTTTGGCACCACTTCTCTATTGTCAAGAGTAAACAAAGGATGTCTTTGTTCTCTAACCAACCTCATGACTGTTTCATTGGCAGAAAGTGAAATAGGAAAATGTAACACAGTTTCATTTTCTGCAAATGACTTTGTTACTTCTAGTGCTCTGCCAAATGACTTTCTCCAATATCATTGATGGTCCCATCATTTTGCTATGGAGGAATACAAAGACAGTTGCATATTGTATATAAGGCACATTTATGTTGTAAATCGATCCTCCTAAAACAGACTTGAATCCATTCTATCTGTGCTTCAAATGTTGATGGATTGCTAGAGCTTGAAACATTGACTAAAGGATTAGGAATAAGGCTTAAAAAACTGTTCACCACAAAAAATTCAAACGAATTTCCAAAGCTTGAACTATCTTTGAGCTTTATGTTTTGATTTTAAGGTCTCTAGCGTGTCCTATGAACCAACACTCCTGCAAGTGCAAGTGCAACCTGGCTAAAAAGAGAAGCAACTAGGAGAGCAAGATTGCCAAAATAAGCAAAGAAAAATGCACCAGTTCATAAGACGAGGAAACAGCAGTTTTCTTTTTTGGGGGGATGGTGGAGTCCCTAGGCCTATGGTGTGGAAAGTTCTGAAGAGGCCAGCCTGTTTTCATTCGTTTTTATTCTCATTTCTCACTTTGAATTTTTATAATCCAGCTTGTTGAATCCATAGTAAAAAGATTTAACATAGATGAAACAGTCTATCATTCCAAAAGAAATTAAACTAGCCTGCTTCTTTATTGTCAGTAAATAACCAAATGTTGTCTCTAGAATTTTAACCTCAAAAGTCACACATTCAAACTTCATATATATTTGCAGAGATTTATACATATAATCACACTACATTTCTAAATGATACCATCGATGACATTATAAATTGATAGCATTCCGGCAAAGGACACAAACTATAACCAACAAGCAAACATGTTTTTAATTGTGACCGACATATACATTAAACATAGTATTAATGTAGGCCTATTCAAAAGCTACATAACATGATACTAAACTAGTGGAAGTAAAACAATCTGATTAAAGGCAAAAGCTCAAACATAAAATAAATGTTGAGACACAAACATAAGTCCCTGCAGATAATGATGGTGCAGAACTATTGGAGCGATGACTCCCGTGATAGGCGGTTGACCCGCCAATAACTCCAGCACCGATAATTCCAGCACCAGCTCCGGCCCCCACCCCTCTGCCTATTCCTCTTCCCCTTCCACCTCCTCCCCCTCCTCCCTTCCCACCTCCTCCTTTTCTTATGGTAACAGATAGTTCATGTTTGTGTTCATTACTTTCCATCAAGGCAACTCCGTGGTTCAACCTAGTAGAGACTTCTATGTTTCCATTTCCATCTAAGTTCCCTATCATTGAATAGCACAAACAAGTATAAAGACAAAAGAGAGAAAAAAACTTATTTATCCTTATAACAAAAGCACTTACATGATAAGCGCTTATGAATAAACTATATCTATAATACAATATAAAATAAAGTCATATTATTTGTGTATAATCAATAAGCTGTATTCATAAGCTATCCAAGAGAGCATACAGAAATAAACTGAAATATCAATAAATTAAGTTTGAAAAGGTGAAAAAAGTGTACCATTAAGTTCATGTGGTTGTTTCATATTGAAATCTTGTTCATTTGATATGGCTAGAGCTCTTGAAATGATGAGAAGGAAAGTTGTTGCAAGAAGTATGGCCTTCATGTTAGGCTTTCCAAAGGGATTCTTTGCATATGATTGGGTTTGAACAATTTCCAAGTTGGTAAAAGATTTTTCAGATTCTTTGAAAAGAGTTTAATAGTTTTGTTTGATGATTAGAACTCGGAAGGGTGAGAAATTAAGAAGATGAAGGGTGTGGGAAAAGTAATATACATAAGAAGAAAAAATGTGATTGTTGGAATAAACGTGTCCATGCAATTTCAGAGAAAGAAAGGGGAAGAAATCGACACTCTTTCCATTTTGGTTGAAAAAGTCCACGCTCGATATGGTATGGTATCCTATGTGCATTCTCATCAAGGGATCCCAAAATGAGCCACACGTGTCGTTATTAATTCATCAAAATGTTTGGAGTAAAATATAACTGACCATCGGATACGTATCACGTATCACATATAGATATTCTAATAGATACTTGTAGATAGTACCAACGAAATATTAGAATTATTTATTTTAATTTTTTAAAAATATTTTATCGAATATTTATATGATACTTTATAGTCACAAGTACACAAGGATATTTCTAAGATACTTTATAGATATATATCCTAGGAAAAGATGAAAGATAAAAAAGTGAGACAATGTTGTAAAAATTCAGTAGAGAAGTATATGATTCAATTTTAGATATGCATCAATAGAATTGTTTCTCGATGAACCTCTTAAAATTATAATTATTGTGGATGAAGGTAACGAGAGAGTGGTGATTTAGTTAATCAACATTAGATAAAATTTGTATTGAGTTCTTTTAATGATATTTCTCTCGATATCCCAACATATGAAAATATAATATGGTTTATAAGAAAACTTTACATTTTCTTTTATTATTTTGATTAGATGTATTATTTTTTAAAAATTGTGACTTTTATAGCAATAAATGAAGAGTCAACAATGTTTATTTATTTCAAGGATTTTACATACATATAAGTTTTACTATAAATTTTTTTGTTAAAGTATCCTAGCCGTATCATATCGTAAATTTAAAAAAATTCACGTATCCGCATATCCGTATCATATCGGACCCACATTCTCCGTATCAAGACTTCATAGAGATTTGGCAAGATTGTGCCTATTTTCAAAATACTTTCAGATTATATAATTTTCAAATATTTTGAATTTTAATTTTAAAAAATTTATATTCATATTTTTTCTTCGAATTATATCATTTTCAAAAGTTTTAATTTTATTGTATTTTTTATTTTCGAATATCATAATTCAGATTTTTTTTTTAATTAAGAAAATTTACATGTCACCGCCACGTGGTAAAAGTTGCACAATCAGCAACTGCCACTTAGCGCGACAATGTACCGGCATTGTTTATGGAACCTATAAAAAGAAGTTTTGTCTTGAAAATATATGTCAAACACATGTTAAAGTTATAACTACACAATTTCCAATGCAAAAGTTACTATTTTAGATGTTTAAATAATACCCTAAAAGCACTGGTTAACATCTCTTATTACTTAAAGTTAACCCGTAAGCAATATTTTGCCCTAGATTTACCCTAATTTCTCTACTTAATTTTACTATATTAACCCTATTTAATTTAAACAAAATATTAATCTCTTATTACTTAAAGTTAACCCATAAACAATATTTTGCCCTAGATTTACCCTAATTTCTCTACTTAATTTTACTATATTAACCCTATTTAATTTAAACAAAATATTAATTGTTATGCAAATCAAAATAAACAAATCGCTCCATCAAAATAAACAAATCACTCCTAATTTTCGGCTTAATTTTACTAAACAGATAAACAGATCGCAAAATAAACAGATCCTCCTATTCTTATCCATAACAAAAAAAAAACAACAGATCGCTCCTATTATTTCCTTTTATTAAAAAACAAAACAACAGATAAACAGATCGCAAAATAAACAGATCCTCCTATTCTTATCCATAACAAAAAAACAACAGACTGCTCCTATTATTTCCTTTTATTAAAAAACAAAACAAAATCATATCCAAACTAAATATCAAAATCGTTTCCTATTTTTGTGATACGTTTCCCTCCAACCTAAACTAATTATCCTATTTTTATGAAAAACAAATCAAAATCCTTTCCAACCTAATTATCATATTTTTATTGAAAACAAAGCAAAATCGTTTCCAAACTAATTATCCTATTTTTATTGAATACAAAGCAAAATCGTTTCCAAACTAATTATCCTATTTTTATTGAAAATAAAAGCAAAATCGTTTTCATAGTTTCCTTTCTCTTACTCTTAAATGTAATCACTCATGCTTATCAAAACAAATCGGCCTAACCGTTGCTAAACAAATAAAATTTGCCTCTTCTCTCATTTCTCCTAGATTCCCATCGCCTCCTTTCATACCTTCTTGGTTCATTTTCTCTCTCTATTATGTTCCCATCGCCTCCACTTCTGGCATTGTGGTCGGAAGACCACCGTCGATGGAGGTCTGCAATTTGTTCTTTCTCAATTTCTTATTCAATTTTTTCTTTCTCAATTTGATATCGATTTC
>Ga0315915_1007219_pt1 | contig 13357 bp, 6 predicted proteins | sample MpolbnodulesMG_FD_207738 | JGI IMG/M metagenome (GOLD analysis project Ga0315915, IMG submission 207738) | Medicago polymorpha root nodule microbial communities from Los Angeles, California, United States - branched nodules | ecosystem: Host-associated > Plants > Roots > Nodule | place: USA... | reverse complement strand
TTATTTATTTCCCTAAAAAAAAATTTTTTTTTTTTTTTTTTTTTTTTTTTTATTATAAAAAAACTGTGACAAACATATCCCCTTTCACCGAATGATGTTCTGGGAATAGATCCTGATAAGGTCATTTGAAAATTGTTTGCATTCACAAATTTGAATGTCTTATGTTAAGGTAGAATTTTTCACATGCTTGTGTCACATAAATATGTAACATGAAGAATCTGTATTCCCTAGGTTTGGATGGTTGGTCAATTTTCTTTACCTAATAATGATGCCAATATGCTCCATTGAATTGTATAATCTTTTTTGTTGTTTTGATATTTTAATTTGGTTCCATCGATGCACACTAAATGAATACCTTATTGTAACAACAACAGGATTAATAGAAGCAGCATGTAAGATGACAGTTGTGTCAAATAACAAAGGAAATGCAAATTTAACCAATGGAGTACATGAATCACACTCTCCAACTTCGAAAGCACAAAATGCAAATGGGTTCAAATCTTCCAATGGTTCTGCAAATGGTGCAAACGGTGTTTAAGTGGAATAGGGAGTTTAGTCATCAACCCTTTTAGCTCACAATTGTGCTTTGGTTTTCTCCAAACACATTTTTGTCTTCGGTTAGCTTGTACAGTTTGAGTGGTTGGATAGCTAAGTTTCTATCTAATATAGCTTTGTGTTTCCAGCATGAAGAAAATTTTGGGTGCAACAGCTTTTGTTTCTAAGGATATAGGTGAAGCTTATGGATGATATATTTGTTTTGTCTTTCACATTGGATTAAAAAAGTGGTTTTTTCCCTGTAATAAATGTGATGAATTTTAATTTAAAAACCATTTCTCCTTTACAGGGAAAAAACCACTTTCATTGTCTTCTGAAATTTTCTTCTGAAATATTTCAGCTGATTCTTGACCCTAGTGAAATGACAAATGAAACAATTTTAATTTTTCACTTGACAATCGTTAGTAAGTTGTAAGAAACCATCATCATTTCTGGGCTATCATACACAGATTGAAAAAGATGCATGGGTGAATGCAATGTCATTTTTTGTGTTTGAAAGGTAAGCAGCAAAGCATCCTGGAAAGCCTAAGCTCTCTAATAAAACCAATAACTTTTTGATGGAACAGACTTCATAGAAGACCTAAGTCCCACTCATCTAGGTCTGTAACATATTCCTGAGTGATGCAGTATATTCAACTATGGATATAGGGGTTGAGGTTGAGTGAACTCTCTGCAAGCACTTATTCCTTTGGCATTGATCACTGAAGTTAATTCTAGATCCATTACCCACTCTCCAAATGATATTAGAAATATAGAAGTAACATCCCCCACCCTTTACAAGCTTCTTTCAAAAAATCCAGGTCATGTTTGGATAAATGGCTTATAGCATAAGTGCTTATCATGATAAGTCCTTATGTATAAGCTATTTGTATAACGAAAGATAAAATATAGTTAAAACTATTCTTGTATGAGCTTATAAGCTATTTTCATAAGCTATCTTAGAGAGCTTATGAAATGAGTCCAAAACAACTTTTAAACATGTTTTAAGTTGTTTCTGTAAGTTCTCCCTTTCATGGTGATGTGAATTCAGTTTATTCTAAGCATCCCAGAAGCTATTGAACATGTCCTTTTTATTTATTTATGAATAAATGTCTTGTGTACCCTGCCCCGGTGTCTCAATATCATGTAAATGGTTAAAATGGTGGATTGAAATAGAGATCTGGTGTCTCAATATCATGTAAATGGTTAAACTGGTAGATTGAAATAGAGATCTGGGAATAGGGAAAGAAAGCAGCTTTGTATAGTACTAGTAGCAGTAAACAAGTAAATGAACTTACATCACATTACTAAAATCAGGAGGTATAACCATTTTCCTAATAACTAATATTCTTTTACAAGAGCGTCTAAGGTATGTCTAATGAGCTCAAGTTTGTTTTTAAAATCATATTAAATTTTGGGAAAATCAGATCTACACCTGCAGCTTCATTAAAAAAATACACACCCCTCTAATTTGAAAATGGACACTGACCTCCCTTAATTGTTCTATGAGTAGAACAAATATTTTCAAGCACTGGTTGAAGTAAAAGGGGACTAAGAAGTGTAAGAATATATATAGATGTGGACATTTTGAATTTTTTTTGGTTGAGAAGGGAGATGTTTCCAATTGCTTATGCTGGAATTTATTGGACCTGGAATTCTTTAGGAATTGTATTACATGTGTAGTGAAGTAAATACTCTTGTAAATACTACGTTACGAATTTATTTGATGTTATTCGGTCAAAGAAATATCTATCATCAGCTATATAACAACTGATGACAAATAATAAAGCTAAGCAAAATTTGACAGCAAATCAAATGCTTCTCAAACAATTTTGGCTAATTCATTAGCATGACTTGTTAATTGGCTTAGTTACCTGCGGATATTTCATTGCGATGACTATGATTTTGTTTGTTAATATGTCATAATTACCTAGGGCAACACAGGCTAAGCAAAGGCAAGTTTTGTTAACATACCTACAATACAACAAGGTTGTTATATTACACTGGAAAAGGAATGTTGCTATCTACAATTGAAACCAAAATGCTGCTACTTCATTCATGGCAAACCAAATAGCTTCCAGTAACCAGATTAACATTTTCAAGCCCTCACTTCAAGTTCACCACAGAAGCCCTCAATGCATATGACTCTACACATTCTTCTTGCATTGTAGGTATGATAACATTCTCAGACCCACACCCTTTCTAATATCTTTCTGAAATTTGGCCATCAACCTACAGGCAATACACTCAACCATTGCATAAATTATCTTACTTTCTGTCATATTCCAACCAACTATTAAAGGACTGTGACACTTTGTTTGTTACATGATCGGATCTATGCACATGGTCAATAGTTCACATACTTTTAGGCCTTTCACTATCTAACAACTAATTTGCAGTCACATTGCTCAATTTTCTGTTGGAAACATGCCTTTGTTACTATCAACTATACAGTTGAGAGTAATACTCCTTTATACAGTACTTTTAGGCAATAACCATCAATGCTAAACCGAGGCCTGAAAACCATAACAAGTACATTTTCCATTGCACCTAAGCAAATAGAAAATCTCTTCAAACTTGAGTCTGGGTTCTAACTCAAATTTTATTATTTTTCTAGGTTGTTTCCAAAACAGACAAAGCATAAGCTGGGTCATTATAAGAAAATGCATAAATCCCTTTACTGTCTTATCTCACCTTTCTTTTGGCATGATAAAGCTTAGTTACACCATTTGGTTCTATGACATGATTATCCAACAATTCTTGTATTAAACTCTACAGCTCATATTTGGTTTAGCCTTTAGTTTAATATCTAGAGGATTGCTTTTCTGGCCTCTCTCAATATCTCTTTACACTGAAAAATGTCCTTCAGAAGTTATCTACAGGTGTTAAAACTAAAAAAAAAATGCCCTTCAGGAGTTAATACTGAATTTTTTTGGGGGCCTGGGAGACATTGAGGAGGGTAGAAAAGCAAATCCTCTAATATCTAAATGTTGCAATTGAAGTAAATGTGGTATTCGAATAATATTCTTGTGGGAATTACTTTTCCCACCCTATGCCTTTCCTCGCGCGGCCTATTTTTTTTCCCAAAATACCCCTCGTCCGGATTATAGAATCCAAACCCATTCCAGAATATTAATTCTGGATTTATTCGTGTATTTTGGCACTTCATCCACCCTGATGGATGATGATGTCAGTTATGAATAGATGGATTTTGATTATATAATCCGAAAATTGTAGATAACTTCCGGATTATATAACTCGAAAAGCGTAAATCACCCCGTTGAAAGTCAACAAAAGAGAGTGGTGAACGATGGTTCTGGATTATATAATCCGGAAAGTGATAATTATGTCCGGATTATATAATCCGGACTGCATCAGTACAAAGGCAGAAGCCATCTGTTTTGGCTGAGCCTCTGTTTTAGAGCATATTTAGTCAATTTTGTTGGCCTTTAACCATATGCAAACCAAAAAATCAAGTTATAACATCAAAATTAACAACACAATATAATTTTCAAACATTAATTAAACATAATTATCCAAATGGTACATAACATAATTATCCAAAAGATTCAAACATTAAAATTAAATAAAATACAATCAACTCCTAATAACTACACCAGTACCACCGCCACCTCTGCCACCACCCCTGCCACCACCTCTGGCACCCCTGCCACCCTTAGTAGCTCCCCGACAACGGTAAACTTTTCCATCATGCACCTCTTTCAACGCATCCTCCAAATGCTGCCATTGCCCAGTCCCTTTCGGCACCAGACCACTTCTCATCACATATGATGTGGTCTCTGATGCAGCTCATCATTTTGCTAAGCTGTAAGTACAGAACACATACTGGGTGTTTCCAGAATTCATTTTCCAGATTGCAACAATCCAGTTCGGAAAACGAAATCTGGATTGCTTCAGTACAAAGGAAAAAAAACACGAATCAAATTACTTGCATGCATACAGAAATTGAACTAACCTTCCATGTGATGTTTGTCAAGGATTGAAATGCGGTCCGTTTGAGCAAGATTTCACCGATTTTGGTTAGATTTTTGCAGTTCAGATTTTGGGATTAGAGGGAGAGAGAGAGAGTAAGTGAAAAGTAAAACTGCAAAAATGGGGGTGAACGCCCTTTTATACTTCGAATGAGTCCAGAAAATGTAATCCGGACTAGAAGTTAACTGTCCGAAATAGGGTTTCCGAGGGCAATTTATTAATTTTTGCAGGGCACGTGAGAAGGGCATAGGGTGGTCAAAGTAATACTCTATTCTTGTGCAAGAATGCAAATGGTTTGTACATTTTCACTGTACATGAATTTGATCAAATTCACGTATAATAGGCCAATTGCTTTATACATTTCTAATACCATGCAACACACGATGTCATTTTTGAAGCACACACGATAAACATGTTCAGTTATTTATTTTTCGGAACATTAACTTGTTAGAAAAAAATTAGACAATTTTTTTTATTTTTTTTTATTTTTTACAAATAGTCTAAAATTATGTTAACGATTATGATTATAAAACTATAGTTGACCATAACTTTCATAGGTCAACTAACCAAATAAGCACTGATACCAATCCAGAGAGACATTTGCCAGCAAAGAAAGTAAAACAGGTCTTCTGATAGAGTTATTCAAGACATGTAATGAAATAAAACAAGGTGAAAAAGACTCGAAAATAGACTGTAATTTCAAGAATGATCTCAATATTGTTCCGGAGCAGAACCAGGCACATCTTCATTGGTCTCTGTTTCTCCTTCATTTGTTGTAGAAGCTCCTTGTGACTTGGCCATCTCCATCACTTCTCCTGGTGGTGGATGGTCAAATTTGCATGTTGCACCAAACTTGCACGTTGCAGTTTTCAAATAATATGGACAGATCTCAACACCCTTCACGACAAAAAGTTAGATGTCAATAGTTTTACACATCACTTAATATTGAATATGAAATCACCAGTATCATGAATCTCTGATAAAAATTTGAGGCTAGCTAAGTTGATGCTACTAAAATTGAAGTTAATGGCTACAAGAATAATGCACAAGAGCTGTTTTCTTCGACACATTGTTCGAACAAACTACTCAAGCATTTGACAATCGGCATCTACTAAGAATGACTTGAAAATTTTCCATCACACGCAGTACGTAAAAATCCAAGTAACCATGCACTTTTTTGGAAACATAAAATCAATTTATAAATGGAAATGAAATGCAAATAATTCGCGATTTTGTAACGTGCATGCATATGAAAATGAGCAAACATACCTCTCTTCTTGGTAACCCTGCAGCAGTAAGTTTAACATTTGATTGCAGTTTTGACAGTGATGTTGTGCGGTCGATTGGGTGATGGTACTTGCATCTTTCCCCAAATTTACATATGCCAGATTTCATATAGAACTGCATGGAAAATAATTAAATAGAAATGTAAAAGGAAATTAGATATTTTATGCAGAGACTGGCTTTGCATGCAGAGTTATGCAAATAAATGATTATAAGCTTGTGTGAAGTTTGAACAACAGTGTTATTTTGCAAGAATCAAATATTTTTTAAACCAGATCGGTGCTTGAATAGATAAGGGAAGAAGTACAAGGTTTTGGGGTAAGACCAGTAATGGAATGAGCTACTGGCAGCCTAAAGCATGTTTGTAGTCGTCAATAAACAGATAGATTATCAAGCGGAAACTGATCCCCTAGCCCCCATCATTTTTCACCCAATACTAAATTATCCTAAGCAGAGCAATAAAAGCAACAAAGGCAAGTGATCCCTAATAGATATTGGGCAATGAAGTATAATAATATCACTGGGAAAAAAAGGCAAGTGCTTACATCACATTCAATCTGTCCAGGGCGCTGAGGATAGATAGTCCCTGTTACTCCCACCTGAGACTGGAAAACAAATAGCCAGATGAGATGAATTAGACTTCCAAGTATTTTCTGGATGATACCTCTCGGGAATATAAATTACAATAATTTAAGAATGGCAACTTTTCTATGCTGATAACAATTCTCTCTAAGTAGAGCCATTGCAAAAGTAGTACACTGAAAAAAACAATAACTTTGAGGTCACCCGTAAATTTTATGTTTAAGCAACTGAAACATTAATTTGTTTTAAACAACTCCCATACCCCACAAGAATGAGCAGCAGGTGTTTGTTTACATTATTTGCAATTTGCATTAGTCTATTCACCACGAGATTAAGTACAGTATAAACTTCCATATTACCATTGGATTTGACAGACTGGTGTCAAAAGCTTGATAAAAAGATGCAGCTGGATTAATAGCTCCAATGTTAAGATTAGCAGTTGAGGATGCCAAAACAGAAGGGCCCAATGCTGACACTGGTGGATTAATGGCTGCACCAAAGCACAAACATAAGAAATTATAGTTTAAGAAACATGAAAAAGTGCTAACATCCAAACACTATACATACCATTCATGTCGGGATGATTGTAGCGGCAACTGGCACCGAACTTGCAACTGATTTATATATGAATGGTAAAAAAAAAGTAAGGACATTTAATCCATAAAATTAAACAGAAATCAATATTTCCACTTCAAGAAAAGAAAATCAATATTTACCTTCCAGTTTTCATGTAGAATGGACAATCCACTTCCCCCTGTCAGCAAAGATTTGTACCGTGAAAAACCAGGCTTAGGCGATGTTTAGGTTGTGTTTTAGCTATTATGAAACAGTGAATAAACACCAAAGAACTTAAAGAGAAAATTAATACCGGTCTCACAGGAAGCCCTTTGCTATTATGCGACAGTGGAGATATAAGAGGCATAATTGACTGTGTATCTCCTATTGCCCCATCAAACACAGAAGAATTTGTTTGTGTCTGCTCAACAGTACGGCTCAAATCATCAGATAATTGAATCTGGATATCCTTGGGGTGATGGAATTTGCATGCAGCACCGTATTTACATTTTCCAGTTTTCAAGTAGAACTACATAAATATAAAACAGAAATACGCCACATATAAATGATGTCTCAAGTATTCATGCAAAAGATAAAGAGGAGTTCTAGCAACACACTCTCTAACACGCTACTCAACATACACTCTTCTATTGGTTGAAATTCAAATTGATTCTACTAAATCATGTAGGCGCCACATAAACTCAGTGGAGCCCATATGAATTTCAACCGATAAACTAGTGCGTTGCTAGCATAACTCAAAGATAAATATCTAACCGCGCAAGGGGGCTCCATTGGCCTCTCAGGTAAGCCAGAAACATCGGCATTTTCAGAGGGAACATTTGGATGATTAAATTTGCACTTTGAACCAAACTTGCATTTTTGAGTTTTCAGAAAGAACTGCGATGTAATTGACTCAAAATGAATGAGAAAATGATCAAATGTATCTGAAGAAAAAAGAAGGAAAAAGAGTAATTGCAAATTCTACTCACTGGACAATCTGGTTCTCCAGGTCTCTCGGGAAGAGTTTCACTTGGAACAATATGTGGAACCTAAAGCAGTTATGAATAAACCACGTACATCATAACAAATCAGTAAACCAATTATATATTTAAGAATTCAAATTTATAGGTGATTGTAATTCACCTTTTGCAACCAAAACAGAGGTAACATATTTAGCTGATTATATGAGTTAACGGGAACAAAGTTATCATAGCATATGATCTATTACAGCCTCTCACACACATCCTAAATTTCATTGGGCACTGGATACTACCAGAACAAAAATTGATAGACAAGTTGACATCATAGTAAAATATCATTCTAATACAGTTACATGTGTACTACATTCACCATTGCATTGACTGATATATGTAAGTTACTCAACTTCAAATTAGTGAAATAGTTTTAAACAATCATGTGACACCATAAAAAAAACAGCTTCATTAGTATAAACAGATTTACAAAAGCAAAGGAAATAAAAAGAGAGTGGCATTATGACAGAATTCCATCACAGCTCCTAAATTATAAGCTCTTACTAGTCACTACAATTGACAGGAAGCCCAAAATCTGAATATGTTATACTAAATTTAGAAATACATTGATCTTGCAAGCCGCTAATATTACTGGATTATCAACACAGTTCCTGATTGATACAATTTTCTCAATATCACTCACCCTATGTGACAGAAAAAGGAAACAAAATATAGAAAAGGAAAGAAGAGAAGGCAAGAACATGCATCACTTTGAAGATCTGTAACTGCAACCAACTTTCCCATAAATTGATGTGAGTAAAACAGATGTTCCAAGTATAGAAAATTTGGGTAAGTTCTACAGATGCAACTGATGTCATAACCAAACTGCTTTACACATTGCATCAACTACGTTTATATAACGAGAGGACCAAACATTAAGTGGACTACCATTTTATGTAGATCTGGTGAAGAATTGATCTCTACTAGCTTTTTTTTAGTTTAGATGACTTAGAAACATGAATCTCCACTCATTATTATTCAGTTTCTTAGAAGTTACCAAGCTAGTTAAATGCTTAAATATGTAGCAAGCTTGACACACACGACTTATATGCTCCATCTTGGGACAAAATGTTGAGATGCTAGAATTAGTTACTAGTCTTTAATATTATTAGTTTGTTTATTGTTGTACTACAAGTACTATTATACTTTACATATACGTTGTACTTTTTATTCTATTAGAATTCAATAAAAGCTTTACAGTGTTGATAACTGACATACATAGAAATCAAAGGTTTTACTACAAATATAATACATATAAACGGTAAGAAATAGTATATAATACACCATTCCATTATATATTCATATATGCTTTCTATATCTTAAAATACATGTTACTTTGCAATAACCAATAGTAAATGTACTATACAATAAAAATATAATTTTCATAGGCATAAATAGTAACAATAGTCACCTCTTTCCAATCTGGGATTCCACCCGCAGGAACCCAAATAGGATGATCGAACTTGCAGCTCTCTCCAAATTTACAGGTTCTTGTTAGCATATAGTGGGCACAATCCTTCTCTCCTGGCCTCTGTGGATAAATAGGCAAAGTACTTCCGGTTTCATATCTAGGGCGCTTGGCTAGTGAGTTCGACGTATACCAAGCTTCGTTTTGCCCAATTGTACTCAAAATGGATGGATGGTAGAGCGCTATGATACATAATAGAAGTGTATATACATGGAAACCAAAGCAAATGTATAAATAATACTTTATAAGTTTGACTTAGAAAATAATTTTGACAAAGAGCATAAGCTTAGTAACTAATAATAATATATTTCATCTAAAAATTAAGATAATTGAAGTTCATTAAGATTATATAAAAGCTTTAAGTATATGTTTGTCAAAATTATATCAAAATAACATACATAAATCTGGGCATATAAACAACATAATCCAGAAAATATTTAAAATAGCAACACTGTGCCCTCTGTTTGAAGTTTGGTTAGTAAGTAGCGAAACACTTAAATAAGAAGCCAACTCTAGAGGCTTTTTTTTAACATTGCCATTAATTGTCATTGTTCACAACTTCACATCACCTATCACACATTAAATCTTGTGTCTATATCTTTTGCTCTTTGCTAATGTTCTACACAGGCCACAAATTCATACCGTGTGCAATGCCTAGAACTCATGCTGTCAAATAGCAGCCATAGTGGCGCTACATATAGTGATATAGAGTAGCGAAATTTGAACAAAATAGTTTCTGTTCCATGATACGCTGTTATGTAAAAGTATTATCAAATAGTCGCTATAGCACTGTAGTCGCGGAATTCAAACAAATTGTTATTTACTGCGATTGTGATTGACAACACTGCTAGAACTACATAAACCCCACCTAAGCCAATGGCACTAGAAGCATACAACAACAACAACACCAAGCCTTTTCCCACTAAGTGGGGTCGGCAATGGCACTAGAATCATAATCACAGAAAATTGAATTTGAAAACATTCAAGTAGATATAAAAATGAAAAAGTAAAGTAAACTAAATATGCAATAACCAATGAACGCACGGGAATGTTGAGATTTACACAATGTAGGACCAGAAGCGGATCTTCTCTATGACAGGTGGGAGACATGGCTCCCCCAATTTTTATTTTTTTTTGCATCAAATATGTATATTACTCTTTCAAAATATATACCAGCTCTTAGGAGTGTCGTAGCTATTAGTGTATTGTTAAGGAACCAGTGTATCTCATATTCGACTCCTGTGTGCTACGTTTTAACTATTCTCTCCTATTTTCGTTAAATAAATAACACCCAGAACCAAAGAGGTGAATTCGAACCTCTAACCTCACAATAAAACTTATAACACTACATCATCTTAACTAACCTTTTTTTTTTTTTTTAAGAAGTTAAATTAGCCCATCCAAATTGGCACTAGGGGGGAGAATCGAACCTGAGACCTTGAGGAGCACACTCCCAGGTCCTAAGCCAATACCACCAGGCCAACCCAAGTGGGTTCTTAACTAACCTATTAATTGTTGATAACAAAACAAATGATACTTAACGTAGCTCCCTTAAAAAATCTAACTAAACTCCACCATTCTTCATCGCCGATACTTCAAATCGAAGGCGTGTATAGCGTTTGATACAGACACATATGATTGCATTCAATCACATTCATTTTCTTAAATTATTACTGGTGTCGGGAGGGTTGTAAAATAACGCTGTTAGTGTCACATTAATAACAAATTTCCCTTCCCCAATCATTTAAGCATAAGCATTCAATAATGGGAAGGAAAAAAAAAATGAAGAAACCAATCATTTAATTCAACAATTATAAACAAATCATTAATTATTCATTAATTACTGCAATTTAAAACAAATCCAACTCTAAAACAGTTCCAACAATCAATCATCAAATTAAACAAACCTAACAAAAGTGTCATAATCCACATCACTCATAATAATTAATTAATATTAATATCCATAAATCACCAACACAAAAAATTGAAGAAGAAGTAAACAAGAAAACTAACCATCAGAAGAGCGTTTAAGATCAAGTGAAGCAGCGGAGCCAACATTTGTTGCAGCGGCGGCGACGGCGGCAGCGGCGGAGGGGAAAGCATTCGCCCAAGGATTAGTGGTGGAGATTCTAGAAACAACTCCAGGAGGAGCAATGTCAAAATCGGAGGAGTAGCGGATGGAGGAAGCAGCGGCGGCGGCGGCTTCGGCGGTGCGGCGATAGTGAGCGAGGAACATTGTATTCGGGTCGTAATATTGGGTCGGGGATGTTGTTGATGGAGCTGCTCCGGTTGGGATGTTGTAAGAGGATGTGTAGATACGGTTTTCCATATTGTTTTGTTTTTATTTTGTAGAGAAATGAGAAAAGGATGGTAGTGGTGTCATGTTGAATTGGTTCATTTGAAAAATCATACAAGATGAATGAGAATGATTGCATAGCATGTATTATTTCTTTGGCTAATTAACTATCCATTTTACGCTTTTCTTTTTTTAATCACTATTTTTATTTATTATGTATAATAACCGTAAAAACAACTACAATTATCTGTTAAAAAATAAGAGACAAAAGTTTGTCATGTTTTGTTATAAATCGTGTGTGCATTATCTTGTATTGTCTTGTCTGTTGTTTATCTTTTAGCATATCCAAGGCACCATTTGATCCAGGAAAATGTTAACTAGTATTCCGCGACATTAGTTAAGTTGACTCATATAAAAATTTTGCATTAGAAGAAGATTTTACTTGTTGCCTTTTTAATGAAAAATTTATATTTTTAACTAGTGTTTTAGGGGACACTGGTTAACATGACCCGGTAAATATCTTTGCACGCAGCTGCAAAGATTATTCATTCAAGTTAGATAGGTTGGAATGAGTAGCAAGAGATTTAACTTTGTCTATTCATAAAGATGGATTCAAGATTGAATATTTGGTTAATTTCAAAGAGATTTGTTATCATTTTCATTAATGTGTTCTTGAATTTAATCTTTGATAATTTTAAACCAGATACAAATTACTCTCTAATATAATGACTTAGAGACTAATTTATTATTTATATAAAAATGTTAAAGGCTAATTTTGATATTATTTTGTAAGAGACAAAACTTTTTTTTTTGGGAGCAATAGGAGACTAAACTTGGCCACAAGATAATTGTGACGAATTAGATTTTTATTCTTTAAAAAAGTAGGCCTCCGATTGTCTAATTTTCTATTATTCTGTACATGATTGATTTCATTCTTTGGATGAGGTAAAATTGGGTTTAAAAAGAAAATTTAATTTTGACATATTTGATTGTTATAAGAAATTTATTTTACCTCTATAACCCTATAATTGTTCTAATTTAAAGTCAATATTTGTTTTTTTTAACTTCACACGTGATTTTTAGGTTTAAATTTATTGTATACTAACATTTTTATGTGTATGTATTCTAACTTAAAACTAAAATTTATATTATGAAATCATTTTTTGTCACTATTAAACCAAACACACAGTTAGGACTGGTCAAAATTAATTCTTACAAACTGAATAGTGAAGATGTTTTTCACTTATAGATATATTTTCAAAATGTATCTCATGTAATTTGACATTCTGAAGAAGCAATTGAAGTTCTAAATGAAGCACACAAAATCACTTCACTTTTGCTATAACTTATTGGTGTAATACTAAAACACACTATTATCACACATTTTTTAACATACTTTTCTCTTTTATTAGTTAAAATTTACATGGATCTCACTAAATTTATATAAAACTCTCATGATTTGAAGGAACTCATGTTAATTTAATCAATAAAATACAATGATTTGAAAAATATGTGTTAGATAATGTGTTGCAAGTACCACTCTTGCATAGAGATTGTTATAAGTATACCTTGTACCCAATTGATTAACTAATGAAATTCCTTTTGCATTTTTAT
>Ga0315915_1007218_pt1 | contig 13357 bp, 4 predicted proteins | sample MpolbnodulesMG_FD_207738 | JGI IMG/M metagenome (GOLD analysis project Ga0315915, IMG submission 207738) | Medicago polymorpha root nodule microbial communities from Los Angeles, California, United States - branched nodules | ecosystem: Host-associated > Plants > Roots > Nodule | place: USA... | reverse complement strand
TAAGGTTATGGGATTTTCCTAGTGAAGAAAAAGGAGAAACTGCTTCAAATATTTGAATTTATACAAACCTATACATTACTAAAAGTATGTTAACTTTCCCACATGAAAATTCAATCTCAATTCTGTCATCTCCAGCTAGAATCGAAGTTTTTTCAAATTCTATTCATATGCTTTGGCTTTTGAAGAGGTGAAGATTGAAGATGGTGAATTTGATTGAATTTGAAATGGAATTAGGGTTTAGAAAAAAGGTTCAGATTTTTGTGTGAAAAAGAATTAATTAATTTGTAATGGTTCGGTTCGTAACAATTAATTACGGTTAACAACGGGTGAAACCATTGCAGGATATGATTGAATGTGAGCAGTTCGGAATTAATTGATTTGTAATGGTTCGGTTCGGTTCGTAACAATTAATTACGGTTAACAACGGGTGAAACCATTGCAGGATATGATTGAATGTGAGCAGTTTTACATGTTCCCTCTTTTAATTTAAATAAATCTGAACCACTTATTTAATCTATTGGTGTTTTTCTCGTGGTTCACCGGTGAAGGACCTAATTGGACCCTCACCCTAGAATCCACCTAATAGAAAACCACTTTAACTAAAGATTAAGGTAAAAATAAAATTATCCCATACCATAATAGATAAATAAATAAATAATAAGTGATTGTTGGTGCATATTGATCTGGTTTCAAACCTTTTCTCTATCGGATTCAAGTCTCCGTTTATTTTTTCTTTGTCGCAACAACCATAGCTTTGAAGCTTCTCTGCGTCAACCATGGCCGATAAAGTCCCCCCGGTATTCTTCTCTCCTCTTCTTAGATCCGATCTTCGTCAATTCAATTCAATTCCCACATTCTTCAGATCTTAAAAATTCATGGATCAACACTTGCATGCCCCCTTTCCCATTTTCTATATGTTTTGTTCCTTCATACTTTTAATCATTGTCAAATTTCCTTCAAGATGAAGATCCATCACTGGGTTTTTCAATTATATACGCCTTACTTGTGGATCTATTCATATTTCAATTCGGACTTTTTTTTTATTCACATTTAGATTTAAAAATTTAATTATACTTATCTGCTTGTTTTGATTTATTAGACACTTTTTAAGGTTTTTGTTACATTGCTGTCTCTGTAAAAATATAATTTTTATTTAATGCATTGCTGTTTGATGTTGATCTAATCAATGATTTAGATTTTGTATCATGATGATGATGATGATGGTAATACTTGTATTTTTTTATCAATAAAATTCATTTTTGAGCTAAGTTTACCAATGCCATCAATTTTTTTGAATGGTTTTCCAGGTTTTATCATCAAAATGCATTTTCCATATTCATGTTATTTGTAACCCTTGTTGTCATTGTCAAATAAGTCTGTGTTGCTAAATATTGTACACAAGATTGTATTGTACATGCACCAAGGATCAAATATAGGAATACACAGAGATGCTCTATAAAGTAGTAAATAGTGAAAGAATCATGATTTGTGGTTCAGTCCCTTTTGCATGTGTCCACAAAAACACTCTCAAAATAAGAAAGTAAGTTTTGTCAATTGTTGATCATCCTGCAAATCCGAGTATTCTACTTTTAATATAATGGGAAACCCATTTCTCTCTTTTGATTCAAAGAATCTCTGATTGATTTTAACCACGTTTTATGAGCAACAATAGTTTTTAAAAAAAATATTGCACTTGCACATTGTAGTCATTCTTTATTTGCTTTGCAATTCATATACTATTACTATTTGTATACATGGATGGTTGTGAGTGGTGGTTAAATTACATTTACATGTTAATTTTCCTTTGGAAATATTTTTTTTATTGTTTTTACAATATCTTTTTGCTCTCTTATATGACCTTATTTAAGTGCTTTTTTTTGTTGCTGTTGGGGAAATGTTTAGAATGCTGGATCTCAAGGGTTCAACCCAGGCTTGATTGTTCTCCTGGTTATTGGTGGGTTGCTGTTGACATTTCTCATTGGAAATTACGCGCTCTACGTTTATGCACAGAAGGCCCTCCCTCCTAGAAAAAAGAAGCCAATCTCAAAAAAGAAGATGAAAAAGGAGAGGCTGAAGCAAGGAGTCTCTGCACCTGGAGAGTAAACGCATTTTACTCAAATGTTCTGTTGAATGTGGATTACCTTGTACTTTTTAAAGAATTCTGGTTCTGTGGTGTCTTAAGTTAACTTTCATGTTTCCATCCTGTGTTTTATTGACAGAAAGTTTAGCTATATTGATTAGTACTTTAGCAACATATTTGGGACAGGTTATTTGGTGGTTTAGTTGATCATTTTTCTTAGACCTCTTTCTTACATTAGCTCATTTTCAACTTTAAATAAAATCCATTTTTTATATATATCCTGCTGCAAAATGTGCAAAGATATATTCTGCGGTTGTTAAGCAGAAATATGAATGAATTTGGTTCAACCAGACCTGCGCAGATTCTGCACAAAACAGATTGGCTTATGCTTTCAGTTTGTGCTTGCTCAAATTAACAAGAAATTCACCTGCCAGAGATAACTACTATCTACGCTTACCTATCATTAGCAATTTAGTATAGTTTCCTAGTGCATAAGTTAAGCTATCCAAGGACGTGCATCGTGAATCGAAGACTTGTCTAATTTTGGTCCCTGTAAATATAGTACTTTTTTGTGTGTTGGTCCTACTTTAATTTGGGATTAGCTTCTTGTAGATTAATATTTAAAATTGACTTCACCGCATTATAGGCAATTTAGTGCTAGAGATCTGATGCAGATGAACAAATAGACAATTGAAATGACACCACTCTAGTTATTTAATCGCCTTCCTCCTATACGAGTTATCACCCACTCTAGTCCCAATAACCTATTATCACGAACACCACTTGAAACATTATCATTAACATTGACACTAAGTCTGCATAACTTGGGTTCTTTGGAAAAGGTTGGATAAGCAGGCAGTGCCAGTGGTGTTTGAACTTGGTCATCCTCCTCCTCTACTTCACTTGAATCTGAATGTACAGTAGCTGTAACATGATAAACCAAAGATTATGACGGTGACGAAAACATGTGAAATACAATTCTATCATCAATATTGGGTATCATAAGGTTCTTCTGATAAAAGAGATTTGCAGTGAAAATTATTATAGGTGGATTAAGGTAGGTGGGCAAAGAAGATATAAGTAACGTTGAACAAACCTTTAGTTTTGTGGTGATCCATAGGAGCAGCATCAAGGAATGTTAGCAGACCCTAAAGAAAGTTTAGCAGTAAAAAATATTAATAAAAAACAAGAGAGGCCAACAAAGATTATTTATGTGTGAATAATGAAAGGTTAATATTGTTTTTCACCCCTGAAATATAGGCTATTTTCTGTTTTCATCTCTATAAAATTTTCGATTTGGATCCCTTGTGCCTATTTTTTTTTTAAAAAATAAAAATGAATTTATATTAATTTAAAATTAAATAAAAATTTGAAAATTAATTTTCGAAAATTTCAAATCGTAAAAATTTCAAATTTAATATGCAGATCTCTAACATACAGATATCCATACATATATTAATGAATTTAAATTTGAGGTAAAATGGAGTTCATTTGCTTTGGTAGAAAAATCTTTACCTTTAGTAATAGCTTGGTAATCGTCAAATTTTGAACTTTCTGTGAATGCTTTTGTTATGAATATATTTGTGGACTGGATAAGTTATCTATATGTTAGCGAAATGATTTCTACAGTCCTAACTCATTGTTTTGTTTTGGATTGCTTCGTTCATTCTTTTTTGGTCTGTTTCGATGATATCGAGCTTGTAGTTTTCAATTACGTATGTACCTACCTGTTTTTTAAAAACTATTTGTATTTAGAATTGTGTGAAGTATAAACTCTGAATTACTGTGCATGTTTTTGAGTTCTAATGAATTGTCTTTGTTTGCTCTTCAACACTTCATTTTATTGAGATACTTCAATCCAATTGGGGCTCATGAAAGTGGTAAACTCGGTGAAGATCCCAGGGGCATCCCAAATAATCTCATGCCTTATATACTGCAAGTAGCTGCTGGAAGATTACTTGAGCTCAATGTACAAGTCACACATATACTCCATTTTTTTCTTTACACTGTCATATAATAGTGACATGGTTTATGAATCTACGGAGGTCAGGAGAGGCTACAGAGGTTTTTGCATCTACAAAGAAAGCTGAGAAAAAACATGGTTGGAAGTAAGTACTTGTGTCTCTAATTTTTTTATTTAAAACAACCTTTTCCATGGAAAACCTCATTGGATGTAGTTATCACAAGACCAATGAGTTTCTTTCTTTGACTTATATATGGTAATCAACTCTGCTTTCATATTTATTCTTGTAGGGAAGGTTTATAATTTAAAGTACGTACTTGTGGGTGTCTTTTACTCTTTATGTTTATCCAATTAATAGTGAGGGATGGAACTTTAATGTTTTAGAATGTTAGAAATTACAGTGATAAATACTCTACCTAAACTTACGTGGTGTGTGTTCGATCATTAAAGTTGTAATTTGAATTCCTTTTGGTAATGGTTCTTTAAGATAGTTTTTATTTTAGGTTGCTATTCACCTTGTGCACAACTATGGTTACATGAATAGTTGGTTTTGTAGGATAACTTACTTATATTTAATTTTGAATATATGTGCAGACCACCATGAGAGCTTTTGTTGAAGCTTTTCAAAGGAAGCAAGATAATTATATGCAAAGAAAACTCCCAAAATACGGGGAGCGAAGGAAATAGGAGCGGATATCATCACGAGAGATCAAGATCGAATTTGCTTAAATATTATGATAATTAGTTTATTCTCTTAGTTTTCTAGATTGTACGAATATTATTGATTTTGTACGAAAATTATTTATGGATTGTACAAATATTATGATGATATGTTGTTTAATTAATTTGTGTCTTATTAAATTTAAATTTTATTTCTTTAATTTATTTGTGTTTAATTAACTTTATATATTTAATTAAAATAAAAAAGTGGGAAGGTATTAAAAAAATGTGTGAAGTACATTACTGGAGAAGTTTTCGTCAGTAATGCATATCTGCTAAACATTACTGAGGGATTATTCTATCGGTAATATTGTGACAAATCTGATAAGAACATTACTGAGGGATTATTCTACCAGTAATTACTGACGGACTTTTCTGTTGGTTATTACTGAGGGAATTAATCCCTCAGTAATGTTTTGTCATAACTGTTTCACCAATACTGAGGGATAATTCCGCCAGCAACATTACTGACCCCAGTTTTACTGAGGGCCACCAATCTATCAGTAATGTGTATTACTAAGGGATATTTTACATTACCGAGGGTTAATTTCCCTCAATAAAAGCCAAAATTCTTGTTAATTGACTTCTATCATCTTTTCTGTTAATATAACTTATACCATCACGATTAAATTAAGCCAAAAGTCTTTTAAATTATTTAATTTTAACGAATCGGTACTTTAAGTTTGTTTTGCATCACTTAGATCCTTTAAGTTAATTAACTGTAATAAATTGATCTTTTAAGTTTTTTTAATATCAATTAGGTTTTTAAGTTATTTAACCGTAACAATTTGAGGTATTTCAGATCTTAAAAATGTAAGTTATCTGAGGCCTATAAATTACAATTAAATAACTTATCTAAGTGTTACAAAATATACTTAAAAAACTAACTTATTACAATTAAATAACTTAAAGAACGTAAATGACACAAAAATTTAGACCAATCAATTTGTCGTAATTAAATGATTTAAAAGACCTCCAATATAATTTATCGAAGAGAGATATGTTGTTAGTGTTTGTATTGAAACTATGGGTGTTCAAAACCGAACCAACCCAATAAAAAAACTGTAAACCGAACCAACTCAAACTGAAACCGAAAAAAAATCGCATTTGGTTCAAATGTAATCAGATCACTTTCGTGCTCAACAACATGGTTTGGTTTGGTTTGCATTTTTCATTTTACCAACCGAACCAAAACAAACCAAACCGCAACATAAGAAAAATGTTAATTAAACATATCTCACTTAGACCAATACTCATAGAAACTTTTATAAAATGACATATTTTTTCTCTTGTTAGATTCCTTCTTTGTTTTTTATTTATAAAACGTATTTATGTGTTACTTGAAATTTTAAAGAATGATAAAATCCTAGTCTTTTGCATTTATTACAAAATAGGATTATGTTTTGTCCATGTTTTTAACTTGGTCTATGTTGTTGTAAACATTGTAAAATGAAAATGAAATTGTAATATTTGATGAAATTTAAAACATTGCTGAAAATATGTTGTGTTTCAACATTTTAACTTGATTTTAATGTTGGAAACAAAAAATTGTATCGTCTCCAAGAAAACCGCACCAACCAATCCAACCCAAACCGCTTTGTTTTGGTTTGTTTTGGTTCGAATTTTATTTTTGAAATCAACCAAACCAAACCAAACCATACTTTTTTATCTTGCGGTTTGAATAACTTTTACTTTTAAACTGAATCAAACCGCATCACAAACACCCTAATTGAAACTCTAAATTAATATATGTGAAATGAACAAGTGGCTTAGTTAATCCGGGACCGGGATGGTGGGAGTGACTAAAAGTCAAATTGGTACGCAGTCAAAAACCACATTACAACACTTTTAGTTGACCTTTATTTGATGAGAAGCAAAAGTAAGAAAAAGTGACATGTATATTATTATTTGAGTTTTGAGAGCTGACGTGTAATTGATTTTGGCGTCACGAAAATGAAAAACAACCAATAGCATTAGAATTGTACGTGTTAGTGGATATTGACTTGTGACCATTTGTAACAATCAATCTATTTAAAACAAACCGTGCTGCAAACTTTGGATTCGTTTTTATTTGTAGATTTTGTACAATCACTCACATCTTCAACCATGGCTGATGACTTTGAATTCGGTGATAAAGTTCCTCCTTCCTTTGATCGCATGGTACTCTTCTTTTCTTACATCTCACTATCTCTATCATTTCATTCTTTGTCTCATCGATCTCACATAGACACTTTTTAGATTAGACATGTCTCGGTGCAGGACACGCGACACTGTCCGACACCGACACATATAGTTAAACTTAACTATGTGATCTTTTCAAATTATTATGCTAGCATGTCAAGGTTGGTATTGTATCTGATGTATGTGTATGTATCTGTGTTTTGCTAACATGTCTGATTTAATCGCTCTGTGTTATCTGATATGACCTTAATCAAGTTTTTTATCTTTTGTTGTTACTCCTGGGGAATTGTTTAGAAAGCTGGATCTCAAGGGTTCAACCCAGGCATAATAGTTCTCCTGGTTATTGGTGGGTTGCTGTTGACATTCCTCATTGGAAATTATGCGCTTTACGTTTATGCACAGAAGACCCTCCCACCTAGAAAAAAGAAGCCAATCTCAAAAAAGAAGATGAAAAAGGAGAGGCTGAAGCAAGGAGTCTCTGCACCTGGAGAGTAGGGGCAGTGTAATCAAATGTTCAATGGAATGTGGATTACTTTGTACTTTTTAAAGAATTCTATGTTCTGTTTAAGTTAACTTGCATGTTTTCATCCTGTGTGTTATTGACAGAAAGTTTAGCTATATTAATTAGTACTTTAGCAATATATTAATCATCATTCTGCTTCCTAATTGATAGATTATACTTGCATAATTTTTGGATGAAGAACAGATAAGTAGGGAATGCATAATGTTTGGATGAAGAACATAATGTTGGCGAAATAAACTAAACTATGTGAAATGCAATCTCTATGAAATTTTAATATCATCGTGACCTCATGTGCAAGTTTTGTAACAGCAGCAACAAATGCCAGAGAAAAAAATGCAAACATTTTATCATAATTAAGCCACGTTTCTTTGTTAAAATTAATTTTACATTTTTAGAATCAATTTTGAGTCTCAGAAAGTGGATTCAAACATACACTTAATCATCCGATTTCCTATAATACCACTCAAGTTTATTCAACTAAATTTAGAATATAAGATTCCAAGAACTACTTTTTGTTCTCATAAAACACATTCTAATGAAAGATAGTTTATTCAGAGGAGTATATCTGTACTTGCAATTTTTTATCTCTGCAGATAACAGAATATCTTTCAATTTACTATTTACCATGATAACTCGTCCGCTTTATCTGTGTTAGTGACTGATAAACCCTACCTTACAAAAATGACTGATAAACTGTCGGGTAAAGAATTATATGAATGACAATGACAAACCAATTTGTTTAACACAACCATTTGGATTTTAACCATTTCGCTAAGAACAACAAATTTGGAATTAATTAGATTAGTTAGATACCAAAGATAGAGAAATTTGATCGACTTAAAAAACATGAGAAGATGGAAGAAAACATTTTAATGGCACATATTAGTAGTAGATCATTTACATATTTAATACCAAGCTAAATAGACACTTTCGTTGTGGCGCTAAAAATTATGACGCCTGTATAGAAGGGTGCCAATTAAAGGATCATATATTGGTGTAATTTATTTAGTAAAAATTTGAGGTATTAAATCCTAATATTAAAATTAGTGATGTGTGCCACATACCCAAAGGATGGTTAAATTGTGGATACTCTTATGTTAGACTAGAGATCGAACCCAAAATCTTATCACTCTATCTTTTAACTCCAGCACCCTAACTACGGAGTCAGCCTTATATCCCAAGATATACAGTACTGACTTAGCCAAATTAACCTTTCAAACAAATGTGAACTGCCCTTCAAAAAAAAAACAAATGTGAACTGAATGATCAAATGAAGTCAAATCTGTAGTAGTGAACTGAATTCCAATTAAAAAACTAGTCATAGAACAAGAGGCCGGAGACAACTTGTACTGTAATAAAACAGGTGCTAAATGCATTTGCAATGCAAATATCATTCTTATTGTTTAAGCAGCTGGCTATGGTTCACGTTATACTCCTTTTAATATTAATTCTGAAAAAACTAAGCACAAGTACATAACTATACAGCAACCATGCCCTTAATAATAAATTTTGATTCATTCAGTTTATTGAACCAAATGATTACGCATAGACCACAACAAACAAATACATATAATACAGAACAGTAGGGAAACAAACTGAAAATATAATGATGTTTTATATGTTCTTATTTATACCAAATCCAAAGAACCATGATGCACTTTTCAGCAAAATCAGGAGAGAAAAAAGGGAGCAAATGACGGTTCAACAACGTCAGTCAAATCATATAGAGGCAACAGTAACATACACAACAATAGCACCTCCAAGACGAGGAAGAATTTTCTTCAAGCCCCACGACCCATGGTCTGCTCTCCTGGTGGAATCATAACCAATACTGGTTGTGCATTGAAGCCAGGATGAGGCACTCTACGGCGGAGCTCACGACCTTCTTGACAAAGAGCACAGACATGACAGAAGACATGAGTTGCAAAGTCACATGCCAACTCATAATGTTCACGCTGCTCCTCATTTTCCAAATAGCTTCCGCAGCACCCACATGACCTATTAAGTGCCTCACAACTTCCCTGATTTTCAAGGATCACCAATAATTGATTATCCTTCTCATATTTAAAGAGTATAACGTGGACCATAGACAGATTATTAAGGGGGGGGCAGAAGGCAAATCTCATTTCTCCACTAATCTGGAATTTAATTGTATACCTTTTCATCTATGAATTACTTTGGGACACACTATAACTAAATATTTAAGCAAATACAAAGTTGATGGTGAATACACTCGAATTCAGCCTGAACAAAATTTAGATAAAAAATATCCCAATGGTAGGACTATTTTCATGGTAATCCATAAAAAATACAGACAAAATTATCTTCATGGAGAAGACTACAAATTAAGATTACTCTCAATACAAAACACAAACTAAAACAACTCAGTACAGGTTCACCACAGTTGATATATGATATCCGTTGTAATGGAACTACTTGGACAAGGTTAACAACATACTTCTGAACAAATTACCACATCAAAAAATTTCCGAAATCATTTTATAAACAGTTATGCATATGAAAAAAATTTGGATTATGATATATTAAAAAGATAGAGAACAAAAAACGTGAGGAATTCAAATGTTCCAGCTTAACATAGTAGAAGACCTAATTTGCATGTTAGGGAGTGTCTAGTTGTGATATACAGCATGTCTGCTGCCAGTGTCAATGATTTATTGTTAAATTATATATGAAGAGGTTTAAAGTACAAGGGTTGATCAATTTAAACGAAGTCAAGAAAACAACAATAACTTCTTGGGGCAAGGTATTCATATTATCACATTTTAAACATTTTGAGAGGATCTGGACCAGATCAAATACCAAAAGACAAAAGTACATGTGCTGTAATATTTCCCTATAAAAATGAATGTGTGACAACAGCAGCCATATAGGTGGATTGCAATCAATTAGAACACTGAACTGAAGGGAGAAATGTATAGTAGCATAGGGCATTCTAAAGGCCTTGACCTCTACTCTACTCCTTAGACACCACTTACTTACCTACCCTCTATATGCTACTCCTTAGACACCATTTACTTGCCTGCTCTCAATACAGCTATTTTATTTCGCATTTCCTTGTAGCTTACATGTTACCACAGAATTTCCCCCAATTTATCACCGTGGTATTTTTTTGACAGTTAGTTATTGATGGTCATGGAAACACCTTGCCCAATCAGTACGGGCGTTCAAAAAATCATTTTGAACCGAACCGCACTGCATTATAAAATAATCAAACTTTTGACCACAGTTTGGAAACCGAGCTATTAGTTTGAAATCAGTTTGTGAGCCTAAACTTTATTGTAATACGATTCAGTGAACAGTGTAAATACAATTTGAAAACTATAACTATACAGCTGAGAAACAATTTGAAAAACAGACTGTTCAGTGAAATAGTTCGGGATCATGTTCAGAAAAACAGTTTGAAAAATAGTTCAGTCCATGAGATTTAAAAATGAGTGCACCGAACTGAACAACTGGTTTGGTTCGGTTAATGTTGTAATGAAAATAGTTGGATTCGGTTCGAGCGAACGAGTTTACACTTTGGTTCATTCAGCTTGGTTATCTTACTTGAACCAAATTTTGACCACCCCTACCACTCAGGGCTTCTGGTCACCTACAATTCTTCCTCACAACCCCATCAAAAATCACAATAGGTTTCATGACATATCATCACTACATAAAAAGAGGCAAATAATAAAAACAGCAACTAACCTCTAAATTGAACCTGCGACGAATTTCAGTACGGCTATGATATGAAAGCCAGGGTGCAAGACAATTCCAACCAAAGCATGAATTCCCAATCACATACAGTCCGGAATAATGCAAACAGTGATTGCCAAATGTCCCAGGATTAGAATGAAGTCTCTCCATATTGCTTCCATACAGCACACAAGGAGCCACGCTCCCAAGAAGACCTAGCACGTATCCATCTCAACCATAAGCAAAAGCAGATAAATGTTTTAGGGATCCATATCGAAAACATGTCAAATAGAGCAAGAGGTTCAATATCCAAAGCACTTTCGCTTCATTACTAATAACACCCATTTTCTTTTATTTTCTTTCATCTATTTCCCCAATAAAATACAAAAAACAACCAATTTTATTTTGATACAGAGAAATTCTAATATGGAACACCTTCATAAACAGTCTAACGTTGACTAGTACTTAAAAATATTATTAAAACTCCAATGATGAACGACGTTAGTCTCTTGGTAGTAGATGTTAATGGTTTTTTCTCATTTTTACGATTGAAATAATAACCTACTGATATCAGTTTATTCAAAACATCAGAAAATAAATATGTAGCGTGTATCAAGTCACCATCTTAACATGGTGGACCACGTACGAAGGTGATCCATAATAGGATTCAACTTTGAAATAATGAACATTATAAAATCGTTTGGTTTAGGGTTATGGTCCTTAATCCTTACAGGGTCAAAAACCACAGCATAATAAGGTTAAGCTGCACATAATAAACATACAATCGATATTCAAATCAACAACCAACTCATATCATAGCAAATATTTTTGTACATGAAAAATTGAACCCTAGAATTGTCCTCAAAAACACCCCAATTTTATAAAACCAAAAAATCATCTTTATTAGAGCGATTAAGAAAATGTAAAGAGAAATAAAAGAAAGGGACGTACAAACTTCAAGATCGCTGCTGCAAAAGTGATCATTTTGGCCAAGACAAGCGCAGACGGAGGAATTCCAAGGAGAACGAGGAATGGGCTGACCCATGACGCTTCCATGGCCCATGGGAAGCCCATCAGCGGTCCATCCAAGAAAATGATCCTGCTGCTCGGTTGTTTGTTCAGCTTTTGGAGGTTGTTGTTGTTTGAGAAGAGGACTTGCCTCTTCTTCTTTGTGATTGAGTTTCTTCTCTTCAGCCATTGATGATGATTGATCAATTGTTTCAAAGAATGAATGAACAACACCAACAAAATAAAATATAATAATATTGGAGGAGAGAGAGATGAGAAATTTCGGAGAAAATAGATGTCGGTGTGTCGAAAATTAATTATTACTATCTTTTATTTTATTTTATTTCTATTTCGAGCGCGTCAACATGTCAAGAAAACAACCCCATTCCTCTACCTTCCTCCTTAAGATATCGTTGCTCATTTTTAGAAATAAAAAAAGAAAGAAAGAAAGAAAAATTATAATTGTGTAAATTATTAATATGAGTTAGGATCCGTTAACATCAAATATCGAGTTTTTTATACTAAATATTATCCGTTGATTTTGTTTGATCGGAAGGCTTGTATTTATTTTTCTTAAATTAGTCCCTCCTTTCTTTTTATTTTATGTATTTTGTTCCAACTCATGTTGTTGAATCTGACACATCCAAAGACCCGTATTTTGTGTAACATACATAGACTTTAGCTAAGTGGCATAAAGGGTGCAACTAGCATTGAAAAAACTAATCCTAACTAGTATATTAGGCGAGAGAAGCAAACTCTAGGTGAATGGTATAGACCATAGTTTTAAAACTCGGCTCGGTCATCGACTCGGCAGAGGTACTGGGTCACTGGGTCAATGGTCGAACCACTAGGTCATTAGTCGAACCGCATGACTGAACCGGAACCACTCGGATGACTCGGTTCGTTGACTCGGTCTTAGATTAAATTTATATAGTTATTTAACCGGATTGAATCGGATTGACTCGGTCACTTTAAAAACTAAAATAATGACAGCTGTAAAATAAAAAAATCTATCCAACAATAATAAATTTCATAGGCTAATTGTTCAATTTCAAAACATAGTCATAACTCAATATACAGCTTAGTAGTATAATTCCAACCAAAATAGATTCCAAAAAAAGTATAATTCCAACCAAAATTCAAATAAGAGAATGCCCCAGCTGTAAAAATCCAAAAAGATCCC
>Ga0315915_1007217_pt1 | contig 13359 bp, 8 predicted proteins | sample MpolbnodulesMG_FD_207738 | JGI IMG/M metagenome (GOLD analysis project Ga0315915, IMG submission 207738) | Medicago polymorpha root nodule microbial communities from Los Angeles, California, United States - branched nodules | ecosystem: Host-associated > Plants > Roots > Nodule | place: USA... | reverse complement strand
AAATTGTGGAAAAAGTTCTTTGAAAAGCAGTTTGGTATAAATTGCACTAATGAAGTAGTTAAGAAGATGAAAGAAAAAAGAGTTTCATTCACTTGGTTGCAGCTGTACGAGGCTAAGGTAAAGAAAATGGCTCAGGCTGAGAATGAAGCAGTTAATCGACTCGCACAACGCTACAAGGAAGAAGATGCAAGAAAACAAAGCAGGCAAATAAAAACATGCACCAATGTTCCATCTAGTAAAAGAAGATTTTGTGGAGATAATGGACCTGGATCAAATGTGAAGAGCAGCAACATAATGAAGAAGTCAAAGAAAGATTTTCTTAATAGTTTTGAGGTAAAAAATATCACAGCAATGAAGAATAGTAATTCATCAAGCATCATCAAAACTGGAAGAATGTGTGGAATTGGTTCAACTTCCAAATATCTCACTTTTTAAGAAGGATATTTTAGGGTCAGGCAATTAGGATAACAATGCTATGTATCATATTATTTGCTTTTAGATAACAATGCTATATTTTCATTGTAACTCTTATTTTGATAAGTCGTTGTATTATTCTATTGAAACTCTTTGTCTCCTTATTATTGTTTCAATGAATCCTGTATCATATTCTCCAAGGACCAGATTGATAAAATCATGAAACTGCTTTAAATTTAGTGTGTCCTTTAAATTTTATATATGCTGGCGTTCATGATAACATATAGTTATAAATTGAATCGGTATCACAAACTTTGTTAAGTTCATTATTATTTTAGTTTCATAGGAAGAAAATTTAGCCATTGAATGTTTCTGCGATTAATAAATATTTTATTATACATGATCAAATAATATAAAACTATTCATGGCTCATCTACTTCTTTTGGAATGACAATTTACTTTGTTACAAGTTACAGGACTTAAACTTGGATCCTCTCCCGATCATTTGCGTCATTTGGTGATGATAAAGTTGGAGATGTTGTTTGATGACAATGTGTCATACCGCTTAGGTTGATATAGTGGGGTTGGCTTTAAATTTTTGAGTGTGTTCCTCTTAAAGTTTTAGGTTCAATTCTCCCCGATTTCAATTTCAGTGGACTTGTTTGGCTTGTTTGGCTTATTGAGAAAGAAAAAAATATAGTTGAGTTTTGTAAAGAATTGGATAAATGATCATGAAAAAATAAAAGTGCGTTGAAGGTATTGAAAACCTGCTCAAATTCACCCTATCCAGACAACTATGTGGTTGTAATCATTATTGTCAAAATCCTGACTTAAATCCTAAAATTCAGGATTTTGTGACTTGCTTCACCTTCAACGACTCAAATTCATAGTAGAATTTTAAAATAGACAAAATTCATAGATTTTGATTGCGATTGTACAGTTTCTTATAAAGTAAGTCATTTATGACTATATACCATTTATAACATATATTTAGTATTATTATTATTTTTTGTAAAATCCATTGATTTTGATATCGATTTTACGATTTTTTATATCGATTCTATAAAAGTAGTTGAGTAACATACTTTGATTTTGGTTGCGATTTTACGATTGTCGATTTTGTCTTCTCTTTAGACTTGAAGCAAAATCTCGATTTTGACAACCTTGGTTGTAATATGCTTTTTGTAAGATGTGTCAGTGACCTCTTCGGATATAGTCACTACGGACGTTATGAGATGAGAAATAGACAAGGAATGAATAAAATCAGAAGGACCAACTATTGCGCATGTGTGCAATTGCGCATGTGGAGCTGTACATCGCGCAAGATGAAAGGAAAAGCATGTGGAGTTTGCTTGCTAGAGGTTGGACAAATTTATGGCTTGAGTGTGGCTCTCTCCTTATAGTTCATGATTTTACTAATCTGAATTTGGTTCCGTGGAAGCTTAAGGTAAAATAGAAAATTTTTCTTCATATTATAAGGAATTTTTGTTTTAGCTTTTCGTATATTTATAGAGATGGGAATGCTTGTGAAGACAAACTAGTCATTGTTGGCTTCTTTGTTGATGGTATAGTCTAGTGGCATCAATTACCAAATTACCCAAATATATTAATTTATGTCATTACCATTTTTTTTTTATATTTCAGGTGTAGTATATTCTGCGCATGTGTCTGAGCTTCAACTGTGACCTATTAAATATTAAGTTCATGTAATAGGTTTTATTCAATCCTTATTTCCATTCAATGCTTTTTAAATTGAGGGAGAACTGCAATATTATTTTAGGATAGGAGAATCTAGATTGACAAAATTATGCATTTTGTTATGACATTTTAAGATGTATTGACTTGCAAATGCTACTGAATTTTATCAAAACGAAGTCGTTTAAGTTGAACGGGCTACGGCCATAGGCTCATCCTACTTCTCAATACCAGTGACCATAATAGCTTCTCAATTTTGCACTTTCCCGTATTTCTTTGGTCTTTTGGAACAATTATCTCATCATCCAACTTCTAGACTTTATTGCAATAATTAACTTCTACATAAATTTCTTCACATATTCCTTGATCTCTTCAATAAAATACTTCATCCGTTTCACAATACCTGTCGCTTTTGAAGAATAATTTTATTTCACATTATTTGCCACTTTCAAGTTTCAATACAACATTAATTATTGACTTGTCAATAATACCCTTACTTATTTAATGTAGAGAGAGAAATAGTAGAATGAAATAATAAATGGTTAAAGATATTATAGAAAATAATACATAAAATTCATCAAAAATAAAAAAATTTATTTGATTTCTTGATATGTGTAAATTTCTAAAAAGCGACAAGTATTGTGAAACGGAAGGAGTAAAAAACAATCAAAATGTAGTAAAAGAGCCCTACAATTATATAAAAACCTTCTAAATCAGTATTAAAAAAAGAAATAAAAATAGGTATAAAACTAAGTTATCATCTACCACCTTTCTTGCTGACTTATCATTGATCTCAAGAAAAACCTCTCTTGTAGTTTTCCTATATCGTAGCTTAAACCCCAAATATTTATCCACTCTATTTATGAATTTAGTGTCTGCCAGGATGCTCTAGACGCACCTTGCTACTCTATTTGTGAATTTTATGACTTTTAGCATTATAAATGAGTAAAACTTATTCAAAATCTTACATGGGCTGCTCACACTTCAAACATACACTTCTTTCCCTATTCACCTCCAAAACACCCAAAATTGCGAATTTTTGGTGAAAAAACATGGGCTGAAATCATTAGAAAATGTTAGGAAGCAAGTTTCTACGCTCATCAAACGTCAAAAATCAAGTAATGCATCATCTAACACATTTACATTTTGCTGGTTTTGTTGTATGGTTCGTCATTTTTGAGAGCCTTACATGTAGCGTGAGTTAATTCCCACTAAGGTGCCAGCGTGAGTTAAATCACGTTGAGGGTCCAAAGTGACCTAACTTGTGTGGGGTTTCATGTTTGAATTTTGGTGTCCTTTTTTTTCCTTAGGTTTATGTAACATAAGTTATTTATAACATTTTTCTTTGTCATTTTTTACTCGTTCTTCATAGTGATTATTTAAAATGTGGTGGATGATGGTGTTGAGCCAAAACCGCCCTTCATTAAAGCTTTCGTTGATGTCAAACCTTCCATTGAAATTTATGTTGATGTCAAACCTTCCATTGAAGTTTCTGTTGAAGCAAAACCTACCATTGTTTCCAAACTTCGTGATAATGAAGTAAAAACCGCGTCATTTTTTTCACTAAGGATAGATGGCGAGTGCGAGATGATTTGCTTGATTGGGTTTGTTGACAAGCGGCAAAGGTGAGATTTACTATATCTATAGATAAATCCAATATAAATTTTTTAATGTTGACGTTGCAATGTGAAAGGAGTGGTGTATACAAACTACCAAAGACGAAGAAGAAATTGAAGCTTGAAGGCACAGGCTCAAGGAAAGGTGATTGTCCGGTTATGATGCAAGGTTAATTTGAGAAGAAGAAATGAATCATGGTTGACCACTCTTAATGGAGTTCACAACCATGAGTTGAAGCATTTAATGATGTTTTGTCAACATACCTGAACTCAGCATGAGTTAACTCACATTGGGTATACCGAATGTGAGTTAATTCAAGTTGGGGTTAATTCTTGAAATCAGGGATGGGAATGAGTAAAACTAAAAGGGAGAAGAGCAATTTTCAACGATCTTTTTTACTGGGTGCAATACATTTTTTTACTAGCCCAAAACATATATTTTTAAATAGTTGAAAATATGTTTAAATATTATTATTGTAGAAAATTGCTTTTCTCACATGTGTTTTTATCCGGCGGGTTCTATCCAACGGTAGTTAACTACCATAACCAGTACAACCCTACTCCTACCTCCTATTTATCCATCACCTTCCATCAAAAAAATCCAAAAAAAAATATCCCCCAAATCTTTGCATCAAATCATTGAAGAAGGATTGCTAGAAGATTTCTAAACACATTTGACATAAGAAACGGGTAATGCATCTTTTAACCCATTTATATTTGTTAATTTTTCTGTCAATTTTTTGAGCTTTCTGACCTGCAGTGCAACAGTAGTTAACTACCATTGCCATCAGAATTTCAGTTGTAGTAGTTAACTACCAATGTGGCTTTTAATTTTTCAACTTTGCAACAGCCACCGCCTATTTTTTTCTTCTATTTTTTTTCTTTTGACTTACATATTAATTAAATGTTTTTGCAATTATATGTTGTCATAAAGATGAATTGGTTGGTTGGGTAGGTCGACAAGCAAATAGGGTCGGATTTATAGTTGTCATAAAAAGATCTAGTGCAATCAAGAATCCAATGCTGGAGTTGGTTTGTGAAAGGAGTGACGATCACAAAGTACTGAAGAAAAAATTGAAACCTGAAGCAACTAAGTAAAGAAAATGTGGATATTTGTTCAAGTTACGTGGATATGTTAGTAGGGAATTAAGGCTTGGAAGTTAGCTATTCTTAATGGAATTCACAACCATGAGATGATGCCAAATTTAGAAGGGCACATTCTTGCGGGAAGATTAATGGGGGATGATAAGAAGATTGTACGTGACTTTACCAAGCCTGCAGTGCAACCAAAAAATATTTTGACGGGAAAAAGACAAGAGTGCATGACAAATATAAAGCAGTTATACAATGAACGTCATAAATTCAAAAAGGCAATCAGACATTAGAAGATGGGGATGTAGTATCTAGTGTTAAAGTTGGAAGAGTACATATATGTATATATTTCTAGGGTTGTAAATGGGTTGGGTAAACCCAAAACACCGTCTAACCTACCCAAAAAAGTGGGTTGGGTTTGGTGATTGGGTGGATATGGTTTTAAAAAATGAAAAAAACATAAAAAGTAATGGGTTTTTGGGTAAAACCAGACCCAGACCGAATAAACTCACTTACCCAATAATGTCCGTATTTTTATTTTTATTTTCATAGGGGGGAAGGAGAATAACAAAGATTTTGATCATAAATCAAGTTTAATTTCTAAAATTGACACAACAATCCTCTATATTGAAAATCAAAACATGTCAGAGTTACAAATTGTGATGCTGAAATTTAGAGTTATTTTGATGTTAAGACAAGTTCACGCCATCCAACTTTAGTTTGTTGCAAGTATTTTATAATGAAATTTTTTATTTAATATTAAAATTTATTATTTTATGACGCTAAAATATAGTGAAAGATTTAATTGAGAAATATCGGAGCAGGTATCGGTGCAAGATAATTATCGGATACTCTCCTGATATGTATCGGAAAGTATCGGATAATTATTTTTTAAAAAAATAAAATTTATTCTTCGGATACTCTCCTGATACGTATCGGAAAGTATCGGGCAGGTATCAGTGTAGGATACGCAGGGGTGAGCAATTTACCTCACCCAAACCGAAGTATCATATATGGTTCGGGTCTTGGGTTCAACCAAACCCAGCCCAAACCAACCCACGTACACCCCTATTTATTTCACAAGAACACAATGTGAGAGTGATATTATTCAGGACATATTTTGGGCTCATCCCGAATCTGTGAACTTTATTGACGATTTCCCAATAGTTTTTTAAGTAAAATCACGAGAAAGAGGGTTTGAATTGTGATGTGTAATTAAAAATTACCTATTTAAAATTCTCAAATAGACCTTAGAAAATAATAATTGGTTAGTAGATAAATAATCAACATTAATAAAGATGTTGTGTGTGTGTGAATGAGAAATATAAAAGAGATAGGGAAGAAAGATCACACACAAAAATTATCCGGGTTCATCCAACGTGACTACTCAAGTCCTCACAGTACTTGTTAGATTTTTCACTAGGTAGTTGAGTTATGACTTAATCTCAACTCATTTCTTTTTAGGTCTCCTTGGATCTTTACAACAACATCTTTCAACTGTTACGGTTTCAGACACTTGATGTTACGAGCAAGCTTTTACAAACTTTGTGCGTTTTGCACACTATCAAGTTCTTTACAATTTGTAAATTGATTTGAGATAGTATTAATCTCCTTGAAAGATTTAATACACGAAAGAGAGCAGCTTGCTCAAATTAAGACTGTGTTCTTGATCGATTTGCACTTGATATGAATGAGGTTTAGAATGGAGTATGCCTTTTGTTAGTTCCTCAAAAAAGTTCAGTTCTTTCTCTTGTTGTAGTCTTCCATTTATAGGAGAGGATCTCTTCTTGTACTTCCTTAAACTTGCAAGGCAAGGATTATGTAAAACATTGAGATGAAACTGATCTATGTCAGTTTAGATCGATCTCTGCAAGTGTTGAAGCTTTCCTTAGTGTTTTGTTCCTCTGTTGCGTGAAGCATGACCCTTGTTGGCTAAAATTTTGCACATGAAATTAAATGTGTTCTTTTTGGCATATGCATATTTGTGGTAAGCTCTTATGATTAAAATTCTTTGTCATGACATATCTAATTGTTCACATATTTATTGCTTCTTTAAATGTGACATATTTGATACTTCCATGGCCATATGTGATTTTTGCTTCTTTTGAATTAATTCATACTTTTGAGACCAATAGTTGAGATCAATCTCTTCGGTCATAACTGTCTTCTTTTCTTGTATACCTTTGGTTTAAAATAAACACTCAAGAGCATGAGTTAAATAACAATTAAGATCAAAATTAATAAAACTTAATTTAACACGTTTGTTATCTTTAAAACGTAAATTAGGGATTTGGATTTTATCTCAACAATTTTGATCATGGAATCCACCTATAAAACCAACTTGTATAGGATGTCATTGTTTGAGATAGAAACGATTATATGCGGATCTTGAATGGATTGCATCCTCCCGAAAATAGTAGTGGTATTGCACTTTCAGATAAGTGGTTGACATTGCTGGATATGAGTCACATCATTGCAACTTATTACAATAGGGTTATGGTGGAGTTGGCAAATCATGAAATTAGAATTTCGGAGACTTTTTTCCCAATTAAATGTAGACCACCGATTAACCCAAAAAACCACATTGTGTGTCTTAGCTTAATTCCAAATGATTTTAAAATGTTTTTCACAATTAGAGCTTAGAAAATAAAAACATAACCCAATACATTTGCCATGGTCCAATTACCCACATCATTTGCAATGGTAGTTCTGGGAGAACAGTAGTTAACTACCACCAGATAGAAACTAATGGTAGTTAACTATTGTTGGGGGATAATTGTATTTTAAATGTGGCAGTGTTGAAACATTCGTCTATGTATATCCAGGTTCTTTCTCGTCTTTTCAACGTAATAATTTATCTTTTGAACGTAAGTTTTGCTGATTTTTTCAACCTAGTACAATATCATACTTGTCAGCTATATCACTACAAGCCCATTCTTCCGATCAGCTTGTCAATGAATCAATCCAATTATTGGTTCTAGTTAATTTTGGGATCAATTCCCTCTAAAAAAAATTGGATCGATTCTTGATATTCGTTCTTTTTTTTTACCAATTGTTTAAACGCAAGAGGATAAACGGATATATTTTACCGCAACCTCATGCTTCCGTTGCACTTTTCAATGAATCAATCCGCTTATCAATGATTCTTAATTTTGGAATCGATTTCTGCTAAAAAAAATTAGGATCGATTCAATAATTTATTGATTTTCTGGATGTTCATTGATTTCTTTTTACCAATTTTTCAAACACAAGAGAATAAAAAATATATATAACTTATTTTGTAAAAAAAAATGTTAATTTATTTCATTATGATTTTTTTATACTTAAAGTGTATTATTATTCTCTGCATGTATCTCAGCTTCAACCGTGGCCCATTAAATATTAAGTTCATGTGATAGGTTGCAATTTTTTATTCAACCTTTTTTTCCATTCAATGCTTTTTCATTTGTTGGAGAACTACAATTTATTTTAGGATAGGAGAATCTAGAGAGACAAAATTATGCATTTGTGGGTGTTAATACATAATTTTTTTTAATTACATGTTGACTATGGATTAGTTTGATATATGATCATCCCGTTTAATTTGAAAAAGATAATAAAAATAATAAAATGTTTTGTAAAAAAAAATATAAATACGATTAATTTCATTGAAAAAGATTCTTTGAGTTCAAGAAAAAATCAATTGAAAAAAATCATGACTGATTTAATTATTTATTTTTAAAACAAAAATAAATAAATAATAAATATGATTCTATTGTGTTTGACTTTTGTTTTGACATTTTAAGATGTATGAACTTGTACATGCTTTAGGAAATAATGTCTAAAGCATTGTATAAAAGTATTTTCCTTTCAGAATGGAAAGTTTTAAAAAATAACAATTTAGTGTATTTTTCTCTCAAAAAAAAAACAATTTAGTGTATTTATCAATATATTTTATCAATATAAATAAAGGTTAAAGATAGTGTGCAAAATTGTTAAATCATTTTCATTGAATTGTTACTCTATTTTAGTGTATTTATCTTTCTCTTGTTTTCAGATGTTAGAAACTGAGATGATGAATTCTTATGTGTGGCTTCAAACTTGTGATGGTTCAATCCAACAAGTAGAAAAATAGATTGCAATGATTTGCCCTTTTCTATGTCAAGAAATATCACAAAAAGGCACATGATCTTCCAAGAGTTCTCCAATATGTCTTCCTCGACAAGTAAGTCCTGCAATTTTGAGCTCAATTCTTGATTATTGTAAATTTCATCACATACAAGGCCACCCAAACAAGGAAATATAATTGTATGATGCGAAATTTGTTAGGATAGACGCCAACATACTCTGTGCGTTTGCATCTCCCGCAAAAAGCCTTCAATTAAAGCCATTAATTGATCTCACATGTTGTGAATTAGCTCGAATAATTGAAGGAAGATCATTGGAGGAGATACGCGACATAGTTCTTTGGTTTGATGATCTTACTGAGGAAGAGAAGTTGGAGTCAATTATAAACATAACTTGTGACTCCAAAATCAGGCTTTTGAACCGCTTATACCTGAATAGGCATAAAGAGCGTGAAAGGGTACTGGAGAATGTTCGAGTTAAACAAGAAGAAGTGCTTGTAGAAGATGAACGATCCATTGAAGAGCTTTTGTCTTTTATTAATGGTTCGAATGATGGAGAAACCAAGGGCAATAAAACTTGCAAGCATAAGAAAAAGAACAAAAGAAAGAAAAAAGACCAACATAAGAATTCTTCTATGAATTTGGCCAAGTTTTCTTACCTTTAAGTAAAATTCTGGATTACTAGAGACCATTCTTCTAACAACTTGGTATAATAATGTTAATCTGGAGCTTAGAGATGACTTTTAGTCAAAAAAAATTATTGATTTCAGATCTAGTCTATTCAAATTATTAAAAACATACCTAATTCGTTAGTCAAAGAAACAAACATACCTATATTTTTTTATACTGATTTCGAAATCTTATTTTATCCTTAGTCGTACACAAAGTTCTAAAAGCACATCTACAACAAATAATAATAATAATAAATTCAACATATCTCATTGAGTTTTCGACCAACCATTGGTTCATACTAAGAATTTTTTTCCGAAAAATTGTTGTCCTGAATGTTGTAAGGTTTTTTTAGCACCGAGTTCAGGTTACATACAACTCATCCTAACCCTTCCTTTATACACCCCTACGTCCCCAAAGGGGAATTTTGAGGTGCCTATAAGCATTTTAAGGGGCCTATTGAATAATTTTGCTTCGCGTTACCTCATGGGCCCACATATCTCCAAATTTGGCCCATTTACAAGAGAGTTGTAACATCACACTAAGAACTTGTCGCACCGTTAAGTTAAGGTTTTTCATTGTCGCACAACTGATTTGCACTCAGTGAGTTGTGTCAATCAATACTTCAACGTGAACTCATTTTTCAACTTCAATGTAACAACTACAATGTTATGCAATGATGGATATCCCTCCTGTTATGAAGATAACTCAAAGTACAATCTCATGTTTCTAATTAAATTGTGTACTATTTCATTTATGTTCAGCAACTGTTAGGGTTTTTCCACCTTCAATATCACTGCTGATGAAAAACCTTAACCTAACATTGCGGCGAGTTCTTAGTGTGATGTTATAACTCTCTTGTAAATGGGCAGAATTTGGATATATGCGAGCCCATGAGGTAAAATGAAGCAAAATTGTTCACTAGGCCCCTTGAAATGCTTATCGGCACCTCAAAATTCCCCTTTGGAGACATAGGGGTGTATAAAGGAAGGGTAAGAATGAGTTATATGTAACCCGAACTCTGTGCTAAAAAAACCTTGCAACATTCAGGACAATAATTTTTCGGAAAAAATCCTTAGTATGAACCAAAGCTTGGTCGAAAACTCAATGAGATATGTTGAGTTTATTATTATTATTTTGTTGTAGATGTGCTTTTAAAACTTTGTGTACAACTAAGGATAAAATAAGATTTTTAAATCAACATAAAAAATATAGGTATGTTTTTCTTTGACTAACGAGTTAGGTATGTTTTTAATAATTTGAATAGACCGGATCTTAAATCAAAAAAAAAAATTGACTAATTAAAATTTATCTCTAGACTTCGTATTAACATTTTCGTATCAGGTTCTTAAGAGAATGATCTCTAGTAATCCAAAATTTTACTTAAGGTAAGTAAACATGGCCAAAAATGAAGAGGATCGTGTGGTTGAATTTGATGATGAGATTGATCAGGACTTAATGACCGACACAGAAGTGGAAGAATTTGCTCGTAGATTAAATTGCACTTTGAAAGAGAGAATAAAAGAAATTATTAGAGATTGTGACAATCACCTGGATATCGTTGCATAGTTGTTGTTGTGTTATATGATATTTTTTTAGAGTAACCTTATGAGTAAAACTCTTCTCAACAATTATTAGCATATCTTTTAGACAAGTTCTAGTTATGTGACACTGCTTGAGCTATCTACTCAATTGATAATCTCATTTTATGTCATTCACTCTGCAATTTCTGTTTGGTCTTGTGAAGTCGGTGTATTACTGTTTGGTTTAGGGTTTAGATAAAATTTGTGAAGTTAAAAATGCTCAAGTTTGTGAAGTTTTATAGATAAAATTTGAAAATTCATAATTAGTAATAATCACCCAATAGCAAAGTTGGCATTGATTTCACATGCTGGCTTGAATCATCTAATCTCATTGTTGGCATTGCCGATTCCAAAACTCTCTTCACTTTCTCTTTCTCAAATCCACACTTTTTCCATTCTCACTCACCTTCTTCTCTTCCTCTTTCAAAATTCAGTATCATCACTTACTGCTCCAAGAAGGGGATTGAGTAGACCCCTTTAGACTTTCCATATCTCAATTCTCTATTTTTGTTATGGAATTTCAAAAACTTAAAATTTAATCTTTTATTCTTCATGTGTGTAACCATATAGGAGTATCATTATCTAATCCTAAATATCGAGCGACAGACTAAAAGGTGAAGTTTGATATTAACAAATACAATTATACAATCATATAACTATATAGTTATCTTATTTTAGACATCAATTAATGGACGGAAAGGTGGATGTTGATGTGAGGCATAAATCAACGATAAATTGATTTGAATTTTTTATGAGAACTAGCGAAAAGACAAGCACTCACGTGCCCGTTTTTCCGCTCTTTTTATTACGCTAACGTTTGAAAATTATGAACGGTGTTTTTTTTATGAAATTTTGATTTTGATTAAAACTAAAAAAAATATAAATGTTTGTTGCTTTCAAGTTATAAAAAATTAAACTAACCGTGATTATCTATTTGAACAACACCGACAATAATACAATATAACAAAAAAACTATAATCTAAATTCATTTTTTAATGACACCAACAATAATTTTATTATAGAAAAATATGTTTAAGGGTATAATTGGAATGATGAAAAAGTAAGTATAAATATACTCATCTAGTTTGTTTTACTTTTTAAATGATAAAGGAAAAAAAAATATTCATATCGTGTTTGTTACATTTGTTTTAATATTTAAATTTATTCTTATCTATTTGTTACATGTGTTATTTGTATTGAAAATTGAATGTATTTTTGGAAAGAAAAATTCATTCCAAAAGTGCGGAAAAGGGTAGTTTTCTTTATATATAGTATAGATAATTATAGCATATTTTTTAAATATAAGAAAAGAAATTTTATTCAAGTTTTAGAAAATAATTAAATCTTTTTTATTTACCCTAATTTAATAATGTTTTTGAAGGGTAATCTATACTATATGTATAAAGAAAATAGGTTGTATAGGTCTGTCTTTTTCTCCTTTCGGTTACACCTTAATCAGATTTAACTATCAAAATGATATTTTGTTGATGTCATTCAAAAATATAAGAATTTATATTATATTTGTTATATTGTTTTTTAAAAGAATATTTGTTATATTGGTGGTATCATTGAAAAGGATAATTATGGTTTGTTACAATATGAAAATGCAAATTATCTATTCATATAATTTTAATCAAAATTTCATAAAGAATTATTATTTATAGTAATTTATAAGCATTAACGCATTAAGAAGACATGACAGTCAGTCGTCAGACGATAATTACAATTTTTTTGTTACACCTAGAAGATATGTTTTTGTAGTTTTGGTTAATAGAACGTTTTTTTGTTACGTGTTTTTTTGTTTTGGTTAATAGAAATATTTTTTTGTTACATTAGAAAGATTTGTTTAAAAATATATCGTAGAAATATTTGTTTTAAAAATAAATCTAATCTTATTTCTTTAAAAATAAAAAATATTTGATATTATATGTAGAATGAAAGCCTCCATTAGGGTTGCAGCAAAAAAGAGAAGAATATTTGCAAAGTCAGTTTCTACTAATATTTACTGTTCCTTGTTTTCGGTTCACTTTTGTGAATTCAGTTATTATGATGAGAGGGGATGAAATATCTGCAAGAAAGAAGCCATCATCATCACTGCTTTTGTTTGAAAGGAATCCTGTTATGATGAAGAGAAAGGATGAAACATCTTTGGTTGATCTTTGTGTCGAGAAAGCTATTGATAAT
>Ga0315915_1007214_pt1 | contig 13363 bp, 6 predicted proteins | sample MpolbnodulesMG_FD_207738 | JGI IMG/M metagenome (GOLD analysis project Ga0315915, IMG submission 207738) | Medicago polymorpha root nodule microbial communities from Los Angeles, California, United States - branched nodules | ecosystem: Host-associated > Plants > Roots > Nodule | place: USA... | reverse complement strand
CAATGGGTGCAGGGGCGATTGGCTTCATAGCCATGGGGTAGCATTGACTACCCCAAAAGAAGAAGAAAAAACTTGAATAATTTATATAGATTTATATGTAGCTACCCCTTAATATATTATTTGGCTACTCCAAATAATTTTTTTGGTTTAAAGGGAGATGATATTGCACAAATATTGATAATATATTTAGTTTAGTGTCAATTAGGGACAAATTTAAGTTCTTACAACTCCATAAAGCTCAACTTTTATAAATAACTATTGTTGTTCTGATATTTTCTTCGTTGTCTTTTCATTAAATATAAGTAAAAATTATTGTAAATTTATTTTACTTATTGATTAAATTTAATATATTAGTTTTTAAAATATATTCTATTTCTTCCATATGTTTGGCCTCCTCGTAAAAATTGTGCGAGCTTCGCCGCTGAATGGATGGCAAGTGATTTAACACCTTTTTGCATTCCCAAAACTGGATTTCAAACCAAAACCTCTGGTTAACACCAAATACCCTTCATAATATCTGAAGTGTCTTACATATAAACAATTAAGAAGTTCCTTGACCTTCATCCAAGGAAGTGTCTCAAGCCTTAAGATATGATTTTGTTTCTTAATTTAAATTTGTCATGTTATCAAATACATCCATAAAAATGGAATGTGGTATATCATTCATGTGGAGTTGAAAAACATTTAGACCTGCCGGAGCTTTATGCCTACTCTGTAATTTGCATGCAATATATAATATAACTGCTAAGTAGTAAGTAATATATAGAGCAGTGTTGCAAACCATATTATGGTGATAATATGTATGTAGTATTGTAGTTAATTAGATTGCCGGATATATGGACAAAAAAATTGCCTTATGTACGAGCAAAAATCTTATCTTATAGAAAATCTTATCTTATAGTATAATTATGCAACTTGTTATGAATAGAAACACACATGCAGAACAGAAACAGTCTCGGGAATCCTCTAAAATTTTGTCTTAAGATCTTATTCTTTTACTATATTGACATCTCATGCAAAGAATATGCAATCTTCACCACAATGAATGCAACCTATATATATCCCTTAACGGAGCTTAGTTTCTACATATAGCAAATTAGCTAAAACTCTTCCAATACATTACATTACTTCATCAACATTAATCAAAAATAATTCTAGCTAATTCATGGACATGATTACAAGGATGGTGAGTGATAAACCTGTGGTGATATTCAGCAAGAGTACATGTTGTTTGAGCCATTCCGTCAGGACATTGATACGAAGCTTTGGTGCAAACCCAATTGTTTATGAGCTTGATGAGATGACAAATGGGTCACAGATTGAAAGAGCACTGATTCAACTAGGGTGCCAGCCAAGTGTACCCGCTGTGTTTATTGGCCAAAAATTCATCGGTGGCTCTAAAAGAATCATGACCCTTCATCTTCGGAATGAGTTAGTACCTATGCTCATGAATGTCGGAGCTATATGGATTTAATTTGAAACAAATCAAAGCTAGCTGTTAAGTTGTTACTGATTCCTACATGCACTTCTAGTTCTAGTTAAATGTAAAAGTTGAACAAGGGTTTTGAAGTCTAGCCAACTTATATATCTAGTTATATAAATAATGTATGTCATGTCACTTTATTGGGATGTTTGTTTCATGGTTTGTAAACTTATTCTTAGGAATGTGACATTGGGAATCATTGGTTTCCATGTTTTTGTTTCAAGTTTTCATAAATTATGCGTAGATACATTTTATTCTTAGGAATAAAATTTACACATGACTTTTCCATTTATTATTCACATGCTAAAGTATGAGAATCTTTTATTCACATGGGAATAAGAGGTAACCACCCATAATTTCTCACTTTCACACTATTTAAACTCTTTTATTTTTTTGTTTCAAATTATAAATTAAATATATTTAAAAACATTTCTGAAAAGTTGAATTAATTACCAAACACTTTAATAGGATTAAGATTCCTATGAATAATGTTCCAGAAAATGTTATTCCTAAGATTGTAAATTTAATCCTTAAAACAAACACAGAATAATACAATGAAAAAGTTACGCCTTATTATTTTGTTTACATTTAGAAAAATTTATCAATTTATTCATTTCTTCCATTTCACAAAAAACCCATCACTATATGTCCAAGTATTCACGCACTCCCTCTGGTCACATTTATAAGCAAAACACAACTTTTTAGGTTTATTGAATAACTAATGTATTTAGTCACATTTATAGACCAAATACATTAGTCATTCAATGAACCTAAAAAGTTGTATTTTGCTTATAAATGTGGCCAGAGAGAGTAGGTAATAAGGAGGTTTGGTTTACGTACCAAAAGTTCCACACATACCTACCATGATTTCCATACAAGTCAAAGGTTAAAGGAAATGATAGGTTGACACCCTTTTTTATACACTTCCATATAGTAGGGGTATTTTAGTCATTTTACATCACACCATCACCCCTTCTTTGGATGAGTTTCACTATTTTGGCCACATGTCACAATTGTGTGTGGATGTCAAAGTGTGTATGTCACTCATGTATATCTCCATGTGGCAAATTGGTTCCTCAAAGAATAATTATTGGTTGACAACCTTTTTTCTATACCACTTATGTACATCCCATGTGGCAGGGATATTTTAGGAATTTCACCTTAGCACCATTCTCTCTTTCATTGTGTGTTGGAACCACGTAGACACATGTCGCAATTGTGTGTGGAGGTTCAAAAGGTATATGTCACCTAAGGTAGTCTATGTATCACCACCGTGAAAGAAATGTATAATAGATATGACGAGAATGTGCTATGTGGTGCATTTGAAAATTTTGGAGCGACTGAAAATTTATTTAATATTCCCTTTTTATAATAGGTTAGGCCGTTTTCTATATAATCAGGGTCGGTGGACTCAGAAAACTATCAAATGGGGGGTGGACGAAAGAAATTAGTCTATATGCATAGACGGCGTAATTTTATTTTCACGTACATCCAATCGAATCACACTATAATATCACTTTATTAGATTAATTTTTAAAAAAACTCTACAAATATTTACATTGTATGATTTAATTGATATGTGCCAAAAAAAATAGAGTATCCTTATAATGTATTTCATACAATTTTAATGGTGATGGTCAAACCATGCACATACAATGTACAAATATCATGTATAACTTAATAAGATGTTTGTGTGTCAGGTCAAAAAATAAAAAATAACAAGAAGATGTGTGTAGGATTGCATTATATATGTAAAAGTCGGGATTTCAACCTCAAATTCTCCACTTAGTCATCTTATAAGAGGTAAATTTATAACAACTAAGCTACTTGATAAAAAAAATGTGTGTTGGGGAAAATGGGAAGTGGCTTTTTATGTTCTCTTTTTTATATAAGGTCATTTTTTACATTTTCACTATAATGGTTTTAAATTAAATTTTGGTTGTGGTTGTGGTTGCGGTCAGCCGGTCACGAACCTTTATAATATTGCGGTAAAATGCTGCAAAATGTGGTTGATACCGTCAAGATTACAGTTTTTTATTTTTATTTTCAAGTAATGGCCAAGATTACAGTTGTGAACTTGTGATGTCGTTGCAATTTAAAACATGAACCACAGTATATCAACGTTAAAATATTGTCATGTGGTGTAACGTTTTTAACTTTCTCAAATGGAAAAAAGGGGCCGGAAAACATAGAATGTACTAAATGCTCCTGCACTTATTTTATAGCCAGTGATGATTCAATATCTGTGATATATCAAAGCCTTATCTTGAAATGATTTTCACTATGCAATTCCCAAATGGACTTGATTGAGATAACATAACGTTAGTTTCAAGTAATAAAATTTGCAATAGCAAATACAAAGCCAATCTTAACATAGCCAAGATGTTGGGCTGGATACAAGAGGTACCCATAAGTTACTCATGATTCATTATTATGTAAAAGCATAATATTGGTGGTTACTATCAAGCAATATCACAAAAAGAATATTGGGAATTAATCCACCAATGACAACACTTAAAACCTTTTTCTGTTTTAGATATGATTCTAAAACCCCTTCATGAAGCTACAATAAATAGACCTTCTCATGAGCTCAACTTAATCATAATAGCAAAGAAAATTCTTCAAGTCACTCATTTAAATAACATTAAAAGGTACATATTTGAAATATTTTGTAGCAATGGATATAGTAGCAGCATTGATAGCTGATAAGCCAGTGGTGATATTTAGCAAGAGCAATTGTTGCATGGGGGATTCTGTGAAAGCTCTGATAAGAAGCTTTGGTGCAAACTCTACAGTTATTGAGATTGACAAAATGGTAAATGGTGAGGAAATAGAGAGGGCATTGGTTCAACTTGGTTGTCGACCAAGTGTACCGGCTGTGTTTATAGGACAACAATTTGTTGGTGGTGTTAATCAAGTCATTAGCCTCAATGTCCAAAATAAGCTTGCTCAGTTGCTTTTGAAGGCTAGAGCTATTTTTATTTGGGGTCCAACAAGTCGATAGATATATAACTTATAAAGCACAAATACTTCTCGGTTAGGCGTGCCTTGGTGTCAGATATGTATCGTGTCTGACACTTACACGACACCGACATATATGATTACATTGAATTTTATCATTTTCTCAAATTATTATCAGTGTCGACGTGACGTGTTTGTGTCTGTGTAACCATATGCAATGAGTTAATATAATCTTCTCAAGGCTGGTGTTGTGATCAATATTTTCGGTTCCTAGGTAGGACAATCATGAGCATGGTTGTCAAACTCGTGAGTAGACTCACGAGTCTATACGAGTTTACCAGTCTAGAAGGCAAAACACTAGTAATCGTTTTTGTGGTAGACTCAGGTAGACTCGCGAGTCTAAGAAGAGTTTATCAAGTCCATGAACTTTTTTAAAAAGCAATTTTTTTTAATTTGAAAATAACTAAAATACAACCCAAATTCCAAATCAAACAAAAAATGTGAATAGAAAAAGCCGAGAATCTTATAACCCTAGAAACGAAAGGTTACTTTCTCTCACACTCACTTTAGAAACGAAAAAACCACTCTCTCAACGACGACGCGCATAGAAATTCACATACTTCCTTATTCATGTATTTGTTGCCTTGTTCAATGTGTTTCATCCATGGCAGAATTTGATGATGATGATGACGACGACGACGACGATGATGGTCAGGATGTTGGTGGAGATGATGGTGACCATGATGATGACGATTTGGTGGTGATTTTTATAATTATGGGCAAGATTTCATTGGAGCTTTGGATGTTTGAAGACACTATCATTTTTTTTTTTTCCTTTTTCTTTTATCTAGTAGCCTATTGGGAAGGACTAGGACCTTATCTACTTTTGTTAACAAGTTAGTTATGGAGTTTGAATTTTTATGTTAATTGGTATTTTGTTATATATATTTGTCATTTATGTGTCACACGTATAGGTTTTTTAATGTCATATTTAATTTTCCATAAACCCGTATGAGTTTACGAGTCAAGTCTACGAATCAAGTCTACAAACCCATTTTGAGTATGTATAGACTCGCGAGTCTGTCAACCTTGATCATGAGAGAGTCTAGTAATAGAGCTTCGACTTCTTATAGCCTAGCTACTTCTACTGGATGTTACTAAAGCCTAAAATAGTCATGTTTATAGCATGCATGTATTACCAAAAACATAAGCCTCGTTTATAATATGTGTATTGAGGTTTTCATAATAAAATTTAGTGAAAAGCGTGGAACAACTATGAAGAAACTCTGCTAAGAATGAATGACAGAGTGAAAGATGAAAGGAAATAAATATGTGCATGGACACGTGAAAGATGTCGAGGAATCCACGGTCCCCACTGCGATGCTAAGAGCTGACCATGCACAATTGTACTCACTAGCGTTTTTGATCACCACTTACAAATTTGGAATGAAACACATGAAATCAGATTCTAAGCACTGAAGCGTTTGCCACAGTCACTTAAATTATTCAGTACATCCCTTGTGGTTGGATTAAGATCAGAACGTTAACATTTTAATACAATTTTTACTTTGTTTTATGATAAAAATAAATACCGAGTTTGAAAAATGAAACTTTTGATCTAACCCAATAACTAAGGATGTGCAGAATACGTGAATGCAATAAACCGTTGACTACATTGAAGGGAACCATAGCTCTAAGTACTTTTTCGATGACTCATGAAAATTTTACCCAATTTAGTCCAATTAAATTTGGTTTAGTATATATGGTTCATGTGTATTCAAATTACAATTTCAAAAAGTTCTTTTAATATAATAAGTAGACTAAAGTCTTATTGTTGTGAGAAATACAAGTGAGAGAAAGACAAATGAAATATTGCAGTTCTCTTGTTTAGAACATCAAAGAAATAGAGAAGAGAGACCAAATCGGTTTCTTCTTAGATTCTTTTTTAAGAAGTCAAATTAGCTTACTAAAATTAACATCAGACAGAATCGAACCTAAGACTTTGAGAGATGCACATTCCTATGATGACTTTCTTCTCAAATTTGTATAAAATGGTCTGAGAAAGTCTTGCAATTTTATTGTTCCCTTTTATTGCCCTTCTTTCTATGTAAAACAAAGGTATTTGATCTCCAAATAAATCTATTTTCAAAAAATGTTTCTCCTACGTTGAAGAATGTTTTAAATCCAAGAAACTATTATGATAATTTTATAATTTTGATATGATCAAACTTGACCTTCTAAAATTAGTTTGTAAGGTGAGGATTTTCGTCCCTTATATATGTTATATTTTATCTAATGTGGAATTTCTCAATACAAACATCCACATAAAATAACATCTAAAAGGTGTCATTGGTGACTTGATAACATATGGCTCATTAGATCTAAAAGGTGTGTGTGACGAACTACAAGAACAGTGGATCTTGCAAGATGGTTATGGAAATAGTCATCAAGTTCAGTTTAACAAATGTATGTTGATGCCAATGCTTACAGATCTACACGAATTTAGAATTTTTTATCATATAGCGTCAAATCCACTTATGTCTTACACATATTTGGGAAATAGTACATTCCAGATCAAAATCTTCAACGTCTCTACACCAATACGTTATCATAGGTTGACTACTTCCGGTCTTCAAGATCTTACATTTCAAGTAGACATGCCAGCCAAAGATCCAATTAGTTTAAAGTTGGTAAATCTTCTCTACTTTATTCTACTTTTAAAATCATTTTTTGTTACTTCTTTTTTATAAATTAAATATGACTTACTACTTTTCTCTCATTTCAGATTCTACCAACTAACCTTGGTAATTTTCTTAAAGTTATAAACCATGACTACCTACGACTGTGTGGCACCTCAAATACAATAACTATTTGCAAATTGATATTCAAAAAGGAAACTGAAAATCATAGAACAACTGTGATCATTGGACGTGGATGGAAAGCATTCTGCTTGACCAATCGAATTTATCCAGAAAGTCTACTAGAGTTTAAGTGCGACTTTATCATGGCCAAAAACATCGTTTCCGTTTGCAAAGTCTCTAGACGTTATTAAATTCGAGTCTTCATATCGATTAATATTGTAATATTATTTTTAGCTCCTTATCATTATTTCATTAGTACCGTGAAATATGGTTAAAACAATGTAAAATATATGCTTCCTTTTTTGCTGCAAACTTTAGTAGTGTGAAATGTTATTACTGTTTATGACACACTCCTATTTCTAATGGGTGGTGTACATATATCAGTTTCTTTTGAATTTTTTTCCATACAAATTTTCTTTACTATTTAATTTATGTATTAATTGTAGCTTTTTACAGGTGAATTCAATTAATAATAATCATAAATACTTTATAACATTGTATACTATTGATTTATTTCTCGTCAATACACAACTTATCCGACAAAACACGTTCCGCCGCGCGGCGCAGCCGCATTACCCGTGCTCAACACGGGTATCTCGACTAGTTAGATCTTGAATCTGCCACCCTTACAAAATCTACCTCTTTTCATACAATTACAAAATTTACCATTGATAAACACATTTTTCACATCATATATATCTGATCGAATTTGAAACTTCTCTCCTTCATTCAAATAATATATGGAAGTTATTTTATAAATATGTTTTTTTTCTACCAATTTCAAATCTAATCTAATAAAAAAATACTATATAATGTTTGGACACCACCAAAAAATTATTATGTTTGGATGAAATAGTGGATATTGCGTTTGTATTTGAATGTTTTGTACCGATTAGTCATCACAAATGACTTCATGGCCCAATGGATAAGGCGCTGGTCTACGGAACCAGAGATTCTGGGTTCGATCCCCAGTGAAGTCGAATTATCTATCTTTTTGGTTTTTTTTTGTTACCACATTTCACTATGTTTTGACATGACAATAAAATTTGCTAGGTTATTATCGTTCATGGTTAGAGCTTATAATTCTTAATCAGATGATAATCTAATACAAAGACTATATATTAATGGTGTTATAATTCTTAATCAGATTATAATCTAATAGTACCATTAACCAAACAAAGCAAATCCAAGAACAAGGAAAGAAGAAACTATGAAAAACTTAAAATAGACACAATCACTCTATGCAACATATAAACTATACATAAATCTCATTACATGTTAAACATTTTTTGTAGTCAAGCAACTGAGTGACGCCTTCTCTTTGGAAAAGGAAACCGACTCTCCGAACCAACGCCATTCGCCTTAATACCATTCATCCGAAACAAAGCATTAAGCTTACTTAATTTCTTGGTGAATGATTTAAAGAGCTTATTAGCAGGATGAGACTTAACAAGCTCTTGTTTCATAGAAACATGATCTTTCTCCAAATCAGTGAGTCTCATTCTCATTCTTGTTACTTCCAGTTTCAGCTCACGGTTCTCTCTTCTAACTGATGCATAGTTATCTCTTGGTGACATTGCTCCACTTCCTGCACCACTACCAGAACGTTGAGGGAATTGGCCATTTAGTCCACCAAAGAGTAATTGATTGTGTCCTCCTCCGTTCATGGCGTTGCGTAGACGGATTTGTTCGAAGTATAGAACTTGCACTGCCATTTGAACTGGTAGTCTCTCATTTTGTGCTGCATGGCTGCATGCTTCTTGTGATAGTTTCTGGCAATCTATGGTTTTGCATAACCGGTATCGCTCTGATTCCTTTATGTTTGGATGAACCTATGAGAAAAAGTACAGAATCAATTTAGTCGTGAAATAGTTAATATTCATAATAGTCCTTGAATTTGAAAAATTCTCGACCATGTTATGTTAGTCCTTTTGAGTCGGTCAACTTTGTATTTTAAATTGTCCAACAAAGACTAATGTGATCGAGAATTTTCAATTTCACTACTTTTAGATATCAAATTGTAGAGTCGGACAATCGAAAAGTGAACATTGCTTACCTTAAGGAAGATATCAACTGATCTATAGAGTCCATCGCTTACAATTCGTGCATGATCAGGAAGTAACTCAGCAAGTGAAATGAACTTTGATGGAAACAAGTTTGGGTCTAAAGCTACTTCAGCAAGATAATTGTCAAGCAATTTGGATACCTTAAGAATTGAGCTTTGTTTTGGAGATCCAGGGCTATCAAAATCATAAACCATTTCAGTTTCATCTCTCATTCGGCTATCGTCCTCATCCTCCTCATCCAAGTTAAGAAAAATGGAAAAAATCCTCACAATTGAGTCTGTATCATAGATAGTACTGCTGTGGTTATTATTTTGATATAAACTTGTTGGAATCAGAATGTCTTCAAGAATTGCTTGGTCAAGTTGTAGACCAATCCTTCTCTCCAAATCAGATCTACAAGAAGTAGATACTGATGCTGCTATTGCAGATTTCAACAAACTTGAGAGAAAAGCTATTGGAACCTGACTTTTCCTTGATTGAGTTGGTAGTAAACTAGTTATTGTTTCAACAAGGACCCTTTGTTTCTTCAAAAATTCTAAATCAAGTAAATTTCCTTTGACTACTTGAAGAGAATTATGTGCATAGTTTATCAAAATTTTGCTAATAATGTCTTGTTTAAGTCCCTTTGATTTCATTGCAGATAAAACCCTTTTGAAGAAATCAAGATTAAGAACAGTAAGTGATTTTCCCCACCATTCTGAAGGTGTTTCAGGTTCAATGATTTTAGAAGGAAAATTATGGTCTAGTTTTTGCAAACCAGAAGTAAGTTGCTCTTTGCACACATTACTTGAAATTGCATTGATTAATCTGTTAACAAGGCTAATCTCTTCTGAAATAGGTAGGAGAGTTTCACATCGGTGAAGAACGGATATTGAGTTTACTGTGTTTGAAAGCACCGTCTCTCTTAGATATGATTCGGATCGCGTCAACAAGTTTTTCTCCGCGAATTCTTCTGTCATTTCTAGAAAATGGGCTATGCATCTTAGCATAGCAACATTGGAGAGAGTGAACTCAATGCTAATTCCATAACAGAATTTTGCTGCTAGCTCAAATGCCTCCACACCACCTGGTACACTAGGGAAACTTATGCGCGAAACTTTAGAATCTTTTGATTCTAACAATAGTTTCCTAATTCTTCCACTCCTAGAAACTAGAGGAAACTGTAGAAAAATAGTTGCAAACAACTTATTAGTACTTCAATACTGTCTCTCTTTCCATTTTTTTAAGAAAACATGAAGCAATATTTTCATAGTTTTGTCATTAAGGTAATACTCATGCATGTTGGCATATTCTAGACAGAAAAAATGTCAATTATATATTTGTACCTAAGAGTTTTATTTTTCAAAGAACACTGTGCTGAAATCTGAATATGCAATAACATATAAGAAAGGAAGCTTTTCTTTTTACCTTGTGAAGTGCAAAGCATGAAGCTCCTATTTCGATGCTAAGATCACTAGAGACATCAGATATCGGCCTGTAATACACAAACCTAGCTGAATAATTGCATATGGTAGACATGGAAAATTCAATATAAAGTAGTAGCAACTGAAGCAGCTATATATACATATTACCAAAGTGCAATTATATTAGAGACCTTAGAAAAGTCTTAAGCTGCAGCATGTATATGATATTAGGTATATAGTATATGCAATTTAATGTACAAGGTGGAGGTCAATGTATGTGTTTTGTTAACCACAAACAGAAAAACAAAGTAATCTTGCAAGATCAAGTACGTAGATGAGAATGGTCCCAATTCAATAAATACATAATTTGAGTGGGACTATTTAAGTCTTTAACATTACCTTAGACAATATTTTTTATAGGAAAATGTTAGTGGTTAGTTTGTTAAAGGGAGAAGAAAAATTTTAACAGCATGGATTGAACCCTAAATCTTTTTAAATTCCTTCAGCGTCTCAACTCATACCACGGGGTCACACCTTCAGAGACTTATATCGTTACACGTGTTAAAGTATAATTAAATATTGTATAATATGCTATTATGATACTATAGTGAAACACTGGAACCCATTAATCTAAATCATTGGAGAGTAAAATTCACTGATAAGAAAGGGGAAGCATTTGTGCCACACAAGTATTGTCATATTGATGTTTAAGGTTATATACAGCCAAAATGTTTTCTAATAGTCGGTGACATAACCAACTCTACTAACATAGCCTTATAGAGGCTACCTAAAGATAATAAACATACGTGAATAATTGCAGACAAATGTTAATTGGAGTTTTCATAAAAGACACGTGGGATTTTGACATTCACCATGCAGCAGCACCATAGTATGGTTCTGTCTAGAGTGTACATAACTACATCAAAGTCAATGTCACGTGTTAAGCTTAATTTATCTGCCAATTTCAATGTTTAAACGGTACCAACATGGCTGAAACTGAACGTGTTACTTTTCCTACCATAAGTTTGCATAGGTTATGATTATGTTAACCAAATTAGATGTGAAACTCTATAGCACCATTATTTCTGATCGAAGACGTGTTTGGTGTCATTTACATTAAGTAACATATGTTATTACATTTAATTAATTTACATAAATTATTATTAATTTTGAAGTATCGATGTGTCAGTGCCATGTCTATTTGTCTATGTGAATGCTTCATAAGATGAGTCTACGTGGAGGGATCAAATAAACACTCAAGAGATGAACTAAGTAACTAACTAACACATGAGCAACACTCCAAGACAAAAGAAAAAGTTTCCCAGCTGGTACCTTCAGAATCAAATAGGAAAAGGACAGTTGTATTAATTCTAGAGTGTAGACCCACAAAAATGAAACCACGAAGTATTAACCATAGAGAATTTGAATCCAATTATTAGACCAAAATCTACTTCTAGGCATGTGATAATGACAATACAGAGGGAAAAAAATTAAGATTTGTTCTTAAAGTTTATATTATAGTGGGTCATTACTCATTAGATCAATTTTTGTCTTTCTGCCTAATTTCTATTCATCGAGTCCTTGTTACATTTATTCTCTTCACCTTAGAAAAAAAATCACCCTAATGTATTCTATGAGTTTGACAAAATTACGATGACACTGTGATTTTGCGGACATGATTCTACAAACTCACCGTCAGTCCAAACATTCACATAAAACCAAAATTGAATAGTAAAAACACACAAGAAACAGAATATTACCATTCAGTGGCATGCCTTATGCTTGAACTTGGACGAAAGCTCCTCTTCCCTGAAACACTAGGCTTAAATTCACCTACAGTGACAACTCCCATTTCCACAAAATCTGGCAAATTTTGATACCTTTGCACCCCACTAATTCAAGTAATGTCACTCTTTGACTGAAGTCACTATGTTAACAACTCATTCCAAAACAAAACTATGGTGCCATTCTCTTGGTAGATATTCTTTTTGTTGAGAACCACTTCTTTCTTTTCTACCTATGGAAAGTTGTGGAGAATCGAAAACCACATGAGTTCATGCAGTTCTATAGAATTTGAGGTGATTCTGAAACATACTTTATGAGTGTCTATAAATTAATCTAAAGTCAAGGAAAACACAGGTGTGTGTGCTTTTTACTTTTCGGTGAAAGGTGGTGAGTAAGTGGACTTTTTCTTTTACGTGTTTTTTGTCTTAAGATATTGTAAGAATCAGGAAGGGTTTCAGCTTGCAGTGCTTTTGGGAGTTGTAATAATTACTGGTTAAACTTAAAGTACTCGCATAATATAATTAGTAGTATTAGCATGTATTAATTAACTTCATATTATGTGTAAAGTCACAAAAGTGGAAATTAAATGATGATTTACATTATATGACATAATGAGAAGAAGTGAGAACCATACTATATATTATTAGGTCAAAATGATGTTACTTTTTCAAATCCCATTAATTGCATGTCTGATATATCGTAGATTTGTCAAAATCACGTCGAGTCATCGATTCACTGTGGTTTTATAAAAGCTACACTCTATGCATTTTATAAAATCACAGCGAGTTACCGTGATTTGAACAA
>Ga0315915_1007212_pt1 | contig 13365 bp, 3 predicted proteins | sample MpolbnodulesMG_FD_207738 | JGI IMG/M metagenome (GOLD analysis project Ga0315915, IMG submission 207738) | Medicago polymorpha root nodule microbial communities from Los Angeles, California, United States - branched nodules | ecosystem: Host-associated > Plants > Roots > Nodule | place: USA... | reverse complement strand
GGAGGGTTTTGTCATCTGATCTTGTTATTTTGTTACCCTTTGTTATGAGGTTGTAATTTGATACTCTTTCAGCTGGGGTTTTTGCACTACTTGTGCTGAAATTTTCAGGCTGCAGTAATATTTTTCATTTTAGCTTCTTCAAAATAAAAAGAATTTCTATGAGTATTTTTCTCATGAATACACATATGTTCTCTATCTTGCTTACATCTACGATCTTTTTCCCTTCGATTCCATGATTCTCAACAACAACTTCGGCTCGAAGAATTAAAATTTACAGTTGCGCGTAGATGATACTCGATACACAAAAAAATAATATAAAAACTAACATTAGTTATTTAGTAAAGTGTTTTTTTAAGAGGTAGTTATTTAGTAAAGTTGAAAAAGATGTTTCAATGAATCAAATACATTTCTAAAATGATAACAATGTCTTTTTCTATGTAAGCGAATAAAATATTTACAATAAACCTATCATTCAGTTTGTTTGAGTATTGTATTGATCATTTTTATTGGTTGTTATAAAAATTAAAAGTGTCAAAATAAGTCGAATAAATTTTTCGATCAAATATTAATTTTGACTTTATTCTTCTCCTTATTTTTGACAAATAAATTTATTGAAGGTCACCAAAAGTATATTATTAGCGTAGCTAAATATGAAATTTAAATATTTTTTAAGAGTAATATGAAATTTACATGCTATTCAAACAAAATAAGCTTTTTGGGATTGTCAAAGCGATTCTATTTTTTTGTCAAAAAAAAATGCTAATATATTATTATGCGGTTTACATCAAATATTTTACATCTATATATTTTTTTTGGAGAGCTAATATATTATTTTTCCAAAAATATATTATTATGTGGAAAAGTTAACATACTTTATTTTTGAGTGGAACATTTTGTTTTTTAGCTGAGCAATAAACATAAGGTTTTTAATAACTCCACCTGTTAATTTAACGTGGCCCATTTTTGTTTTCGACTCAATGTGCCACCAAAATCTGTTCTTTCTCGTTTGTATTATTGGGTCATATACTTTTGTTCTTTGCACACCTCATTGAATTAAAATGACTGATGGACTGACCGTATAGTGGATGAATAACTGCTAACAACTACAAATATATTTTTTCAAAGAAAAAATGATACAAGTATTATATTATATTACTTTAGTATTTTTTTTTTTGCTGTAAAAATAGTGGATGAATAATCCTTCAAAATAAAATAGTGGATGAATATAATTGACAACGATTTAACAAGTATTATATTAACGAATCCACGGTCCATTCATATTAAGGAATCCACGGTCCATTCACACTAACTTATGTTTTTTTTAATGGATTAATTAAGTTTTTGGTCCCTATAAATATCTGCAGTTTTGTTTTTATTCCCTATAAAATCAAATTACACTTTTTAGTCCCTACAAAATTTTCCGTTAGTGTTTTTAGTCCCTGATAAATTAAAATTTGTTTAATTATTCTTAAACTTCTAAATTTTTAAAACATTTTTTACAGACATGTTCATAATGTAAAACACTCTTTTATAAAATCTTTTAGTTTTTAAACATGTAATGAATTAAATATGAATTTTTCTAAAATCCAAATTTTGAGGATTATATTAATGAAAATTTGGACCTAATAATAAAATTTTAAGCTACTTTTTTGCTTAGGAACTTTGTATAATGTTCTAAATAAGTATGTAAAAAATATGTTAAAAATTTAAAAGTTTAAACACAATTAAGAAAATTTTAAATTTACAAGGACTAAAAGTATGTGTTGGTCCTTGTTAAATTACATCTTTTCGTATGGTTCTTAACTAAAAATACATCTTTTTTTTGATATAACAAACTTTGAGAAAATTATGGATTTAAAAAATCATGGTGAATTTAGCTAAGAACCATACGAAAAGCATGTAGAAATTGTACCTGAGTTTTTTCCTATAATAATCTCTTTTATAAAAAAATTAGTGTTGTTTAACATGTAATAAATTAAATATAATTTTTTTAAACGCAAAAAATTCAAGATAAAACTAACGAAAATTTGAACCTAAAAATAAAATTTTGAGCTATTTTATTGCAGAGGAACATTTTATAATGTTTTAAATAAGTATGTACAAAATCATTAAAAAATTTAAAATTTTAAGCATAATTAAATAAGTTTTAATTTAATAGGGACTAAAACTACGTGCTAAAAAATTCGGTTGCCCTACCTCCATCCCCTACTTTTATATACTTATCTGTTGCCCTACCTATACCCAATGGGGATGAAAAATTGAATCTCATCCCCATCCTCAATGGGTTCGGTTATTTCCGCCCCATCTCCGTCCCCGTAGTGATCAATTTTTTTTTAATAAAAAAAGAGTTTTTTTTAAGCTTCAATGGTAATATCGTAATGCATTATCCTACAATTTGCACTCATTTTAACATTTTTTTACTGAATAATTCGGTTGCTCCTTTAACTATCAATGAAAGCTCTTATATCATGGCAATCATCAAACCAAATAACATGACATATCATTATCAACCCCCTCAACAAAAACAAAAACATGACCCTTCTACATTTGGGTAGGGTTTGGGGTGGGTACATATATCCTCGTTACCTGTCCCGTACCCGTATTATCAAATCAGGGAAAACCCAAACCCATACCCAAACCCAGTCAAATCGGAAAAAACCCATCAAATCGGGGTTGGTTTGGTCGGGTACCCATGGGCATGGGTTTTGTTGTCATGCCTAGCTCAAAGTAAAACATTACAAATGATTTCTCAAACCATGAGTAACTCACTCTAAAACCTCTAGAAAAACCTCAAATGAATAGAAGAAGACCCGATAAAACACTAATAAATATCATATGATGAGGGTCATCATAACTCTATACTTAAACCTTTCATTGTCCTCAAGTAACAAAATAACCGTGCATTCAAATTTGCAATAAGTAAAGTAACATACATTTCCGACATGGTGCTCATATCTTTATTTTGTCCCACTTACGACTTCTATATAACTTACCACTTCCATTCTCCAAGAATTCAATCGGGATAGTCGTAGAGGAGATAATCCAGACGTTCAACCACACTCAATTGTCTATTCACTTCCCCACCAATACCATAGAGAGTAGTCGTTGTTAATCCACTCAGTAAACATGATAATGCCATTTCACTATAAATTTGAAGAGATTTAGAATAGTCATTCAAAGTCAAGTACAAACGTACATACTTTAAAGGTCTTTCAGAGTTATAACATGGCTTAGGTTACAGTGAGATATATTTGGAAAAAGTAGGCTTAACAAAAGAAATGGAGTTAGATATCTTCTACAAATCCTTATACATTCAACATGACCAACCGTCAAAATCTTCTCTAGAACAACACAGGCATTAGTAGAACTAGTTTTTTTAGGTGACTAGTTTTTTTTTATTGCTTGGCTCTTAATTTCGCACGCGCGTGCTCGCGTATGTATCTATATATATATATATATATATATTTTTTTTTTTTGTGCAGTCCAATTTTTAGATGGTTGATCTCCCTTTTTCATTTTTTTTTTATCGTAACCAAGTTCTACTAGTACCAATCCCCAAACTTAAGATGTTGCTAATTTCAAAGAGCAACTCTAAAGTTAGTTCCAAACCAATACAAGGGAAACTCATACTTCTATGTAAGTCCAAAGAAATCAAATAGATGTAAACATTTTCGGTTAAAAAACTTGTAACATGGATTGTCACCGAAACAAAGAAGTAGTATGGAGGCTCAAATTGGGTTAGCAAAGGATAACATTTAATCAGAGTGTTTTGAAAAGGGTCAGAGTACCAAACAACATGCCTCGTGTATATGCAAATATGACCAATAGATTTCAGAGAAACAATGCAAGCTCTAGAAAACAAACATTCAAATATGGACACTCATATGATAAAGAAATACATTAAAAAAGGGTATATATTTGGCTTAAAATTTTACCTATTATTCTATTGAGAAAAGAAATGGTGATTTTGATGAATGTATTTGTTGCAATCACTTGACTTCCAATTCTATCAATTAGGATTTGATTGGTTTCTCCATTGAGGGCTAATCCGTGGGAAGAGTAATTCAATTCGGTGGACACTACGGTTAGCTTTCATGGTGTTTTCAATTCGGTGCTTTTAATTATCAATTTTAACAGAATATGTATATAAAATCAATTTTGTGGAGACAAAAACTTGAATTCACGGCCAAAATTAATTGATGCATTTTTGGTAATCAGATATGTTATGCCAATGTCTGTAATTTTTCTGTCACATAGTATACTTATAACCAAATTAAATTTTTAGATGCCTTTTTTTTATCCAAAATTTTGAGGCCTAAAGCTCTTACTTGGGTTGCTTGGTCCTTAGGTCGGCCCTGAGTGTGAGTTAAAGTTACATATTTAATAAAAGAGTAGATGTTGAGAAACATATAAATGAGAGAGTCCATATAAATAATGCCTTAAAGTCTTGGGGTTTTGAGTGATGTCCAAAATCACTTGTGTAGATCCTCAAACCTAGTATGTTGATCCATCTCAGTGTTTAAGTCTCCCAAGAAGTCTCTACAATGGTGTCAACGATGATTGTTGCTAAAGGTATCGACATATTGGGTTTGAGGAACCACACAAGTGATTTTGGTGGCTGAGAGCTAAATTGAAGCTAGGAATTGGATTCTTGAAGATTAGAGGTAAGGGGGGTTAGTCTTTTTCACTATTTAAGCTAGAATATCTTAATTTCACTTATGTGTTTAAGTGCTTTTGTGATAATTGTGATTTTTTCCTGGTTTTGATGATAAAATTCATGCTCCTATTTCATGTGAAATTGTGGGTATGATAAACTTCATGAAATTGTTGTGTTAAGAGCTTAAACTTCATAGTTGTTGTTGAGTTGTTTGATGAATTTTGATTATTTGAGTGTAAATCATGAATTGGTTTGTGATTGTTGTTGAAACATGTTTGAATTTACTGCATGAATGTTTGTTTAAGTTTGTATGTTGTTGGGTTTGAATTGGTGTGATTGTTTTTGAAGTTTGAATGAAAAATGAGAAAATGGTGGTTTTTGGTGAAAATGAGCTAGATGATGACTTTGAGATGAATTGGTGTTATAATCTGATGTTTGTTGTTGATTTAAGTGCCTTTTTATGTTTGTAATCAAGTGCATAAGTTTTGGGGTTGAATTTTGGGTCAAGGGGATCAAAATTGGGGTTTAGGTGTGAAAATGGAGGGTTTCCCGAGAGGAAAACCCAAGAACAGGGTGACCTGTTCTAGTGTAACTCGCCAGGCGAGTTGGAACTCGCTAGGGTGAGTTGCCCAGTAACAGCAGCCCCTGTTTTTGGTGTTCTGTGTTTTGGGGGATCGATTCGGACCGTCCAAACTGATTCTTTTGATGTAATTAATTGTATCTAAACCTTCTAAATCTTTGGAAACATCAATTGAGTTAGATTGAACTTGGTTTTGTGAATCGTATCATAAAATTTTGAAATTGGTTCAAGAACATGAAATTTCCGAAAACTCGTTTTCTCAAGGAAAAATAATAGGAGTAAGGTTGTCTAGTATTGTTATGACTTATAAAAATGTTTTGGATGTGAATCATGAACTTTAACATTGTTTTGCTTTGAAAACTTGAATTCTTTGAGAAAAAGCAAAACGATACGAACTATGTGAAATTTTGAGATTGAGGTGATTTGGCCTATGAAACGTATTTGTATATGCTACTGCACTCATATGTGACTTGTGTGTATACTTAGTTGAGGTATTCAAACTTGTTTGGTTTATTTTGTTGAATAACTTAGAAAATAAAAGAAATGATACGAACTTAGAGAATTTCAGTATTTGTAGACATTGGCCTATGAACCATATATGTATATGCTACTGCACTTATAGGTGAATGGTGTATATATTCGGTTGAGGCGATTGTACTTGCTTACTCTAACTTTGGAGAATTGTCGAAAAATGCTAGTCTTTGCAAATATAGGTGAACCTTGCCAAATAGGAATTTTAGGGTAGGTTAACTTAACACTTGCTTTATATTTGTAATGATACGCTAGAATATGAATAAGTTGAAGATGTTTGAGTATTTATTTAGATCAAAGATGTGATGTGATCAATTGGCCGTATTTTGTGAAGAATGTGATTTTGGAACCATATGTTCTATTAGTTGATTGTTGTTGATTAATTATGATGATGATGAATTCTGTTGGTGAATTCTTACATCCAATTGGTGACGACTTTGATGGCGTATGAATGTATTGAAAATTGTTGATGTTGATTGTTGACGACTTGTCGTTGGACATATGCATTGATTGAGTCATATGTTCATCCATTCATGATGTTGGTGTTGGATTGTATGTCCATATTGGCGACGACCAGATTTTATATCCATATTGGCGACGATGAATACTTTGTATTCATATTGGCGATGACTATGATACATATGTATCTAAGGTGACGACCTTAAGGGTGACCGGTACCACATGCATATAGAATCGTGTCTAGGCGCATTGCATAACTTGACAGGTGTCATAATTGCTTATGTGCTCAGTGAATATTTGCATGCTTGATTTGTATACTTATTGAATTGTATACTTGGTGAACCTATGAATATGTAGGAATGTGTACTGAATATCTATATTCGTATACTTGTTGGATATTAATGATGTTGAGTTGCCTAATCAATTGAAATTAATTGTATCATTTATTTTCATTGATTATGTTTAATTGTGAATTTTGAACTAACCCCTAGTGGTCATTTGGTTGACCGCCTACCTTATTCGTATGGATGGGCGGACGGCGTGCATGAGTAGTTGCTTTGCATTGGTGAGTTGCTTGAGGAAAGCTCGGAGCTTCCTCGTTTACTGCTTTTTCGAAGTCCAGTGTGTCGGCTCTGATTAAGATGTCTTTCTGTTTGGAGTCTTATGACTATTTGTTGTTTTATGACTCTATTGTTGAGATGATATTTTATATTTGGTGATGTATTATGATTTTGAGATATGGCTACTTAGAGATGTTTTTACTAAACACAGTTGTGGTGATGTTTTTATTCTGCTGCGATGTTTTGAGAAAATTTATTATGTATGCATGCTTGGTGATTTATTGGCGAAGTAACATCTAAATTCTTGATATGCGCGTATCATTAACGTAATATTTTACTTTTAGAGTTTAGGGTGTTACATTCTTAACTCAATACGATGATACTCCCATTTTCCTTATGACTCGATGCCTTTTATTGTAGGTTTTAATTATGGGCTCAATAGTTTTTTTTTTTAGTTTAATGATTATTATAATTATCTAGGAACCCATATTAAGGATGGGTTGAAAAGAAAAATAATATTTGTTCTGAATTTTGACCTTGTTCGAGTATATACACCCTGTAGAACGATCTTATTGTAGATTTTGATTTTGGATAAAACAAATTAAATTATTATTTTATTGGTTACTATAAGGAATCAAATAAGAGTGTTTAAGTATTGTTGAAATATAGGTAGTTATACTCATTTTAGAGTTAGTTAGGGTATTAGTTTAGTAAATATATAAGTCATAAGTTGACTCATTTGTACCTCTCTTTCCTTTTTGTATTTTCAAGTAGTATCAATACAATAATTTCCAAAGTTGTTTGTCTCTATTTTCAAGGATGTCATTATTCTCAACAAATATAAATCTTTTCATGTTAATGTTAAATACTTTTAAGATTGTCAAAGAAAGCCAAAAATTAAAGAAATACAGATGGATGTCCGATAGAAATCATAAGAGTAACAACATTCTACCAAGCAAATAAAACTATAGGTTTAGAAATAAAACCTAATTATTTTTAACATGCCATTCCCATGCACCTCTGACCTAGGGTTTTGTATACCACGCTGGTTTCATGCAAACACATTGTTTTGAAACACACTTCCCAACATGAGGAGGAGTACAATTATTATTTGGACAACCATCATCTGATGAATTGCAATTCAACCTACGGATTCCTATGTAAAAAAATAAGAATAAAGCCATTTTATTTAAAGTGATGAAGTATTGTGTATAAAGTAATGAAGAAAAATTTAAAATGATGAAAAAAAAAGTTCTTACGGCGGACTCCAGTTGCAATAGAAAAAAAAGAAAGAAAGAGGATGAGAGTAGACACAAATTTGAGAATTACAACCATAATTATTTTGAGAAACAAATAATCTCTTGAGGACTTTATGATACAAAATTCTCGTGCTCTGGTTATTGCACTAAATAGTTGTTGGGACTTATAGATTTGCAATAAATCCATCCAGAGATTATAATAAATATTGTCTCTTAAGTATATAAATGCATTGTTTTTGCCCTTATTACCTATTCAATTGATCACTTGACATTCTCAAAAGAATTGATATTTGTACAACCATTTTATGACAACTTTTGTACAACTCTATCTCATACTCATATAATGTTCATATCCTCTCTCTCACTCTCTCTCTCTCTCTCTGTTGTTTTTTACCAATAAAAAAAAGGTTGTCACAAATGTTATCATTAATCGGTTGTTCGAATATCATTACTCTTGTTGATAAGTAGAGTTCTTTTTTCCTTTACTAACCTTTCATTATTAATTTTAAGTTTAATTTTAGTCTTTTATGCTAGAGAAGGGTAAAAAGACCAAAGGGTAATAATATTCAGATGATCATTAGGTACTCCCGAATAATACCTACAATTGGATAAAGACTCACATGGTTATAATTATAAATATATAAATAGGAGTAAGCGAATGAGTACCTTACTATCCATGCATAATATACATATTTTTATTTATATATGATTCAAAACTAATTCCTCCACTTATCTGAATTTTGAAATGACTATTGGTGCGTTTGATTCGCAAAAGGATGTATACTAGACAAAACAGTACATGACAAGTATCGAAGTTACAGAACAAATACAACTTACCTTTTTGTTGATCTAAAGAAAGAAAAAACAAATATAATTTTCACAAGTGTCACTTGTGTTTTTATGGAATTCGGATCCTCTCCTATTTTTTCTCTTATGCTGCCAATTCTACTACAATCTCAACCGTTGCTCTTCCTTTAAGACAACTTTTCAATTTTATTCTTTTCCTTTAAAACTCCTCACCTGTTGGATTTGGAGCAGGATAGATAGTAGGACCTATTGCACAGGATCGCTGGACCCGAAACGGACAAACAAATGAATTTTGAGAATTACTATCAACACTCTCTTTAACATTCACTCTTTTATTAGATGGAATCAATGTATCTCCCACCACTTTGTTTGGGTTCAATTTTCAAAGTGTAGAACCACAATGATTTAAACCAATAAGAGAGTGAGTATTATAGAAGGTGTTCAAAAGAGAGTGTTGCTAACAATATTAATGTATTTTTTCACCTTTAAGTAAGCCGGTCGGTCACTTTAATTCAATGAGGTTTGCAAAGAACAAAAGTAATAAGTCCATAAAATAAAAACAAATGACCCAACAAAACAAACAAGAATCAATGAACAGGTTTTCTTTGGCATAGTGAATTGATAACAAAAAATAGGTCGTGTTAAATAAACAGGTGGAGTTATCCAAACCTTATGTTTATTGCTGAGTAAAGAAACAAAATCTTCCATTCAGAACTAAATGTTGTTTTTCACAACAATTTTATATATTGACATAGTTTTAAGAGACTTGTACACATCTCCCTGGTTACTCATATTTTGGACCACTTATAACTAAATTAATTTTTTAGAGGCCTTTTTTCATCCAAAATTTTGAAGCCTAAAACCCTTACTTGAGTTGTTTGGCCATTAGGTCAGCCTTACATTTAATGTACATTCTTCAAGGATGAGACTGAGGTGACATAGCATTTGGTTTTAGAACACCACGTGTAAAGACTAGTAATGCACTTGATTATCTAGGCCCTTAAGTGGTTATTTGAGGTATTAATAGGAGATATCCTTGATAAAAATAATAATTAATGCAACTAGTAAATTATATCGGACTTATAATTATATATATATATTATAAAAGGGGGTATATAATTAAGGATGGAGGAAGTGTTTAATTTCTTTGGTTTTTTTTATTGAATTTCTTTAGTCTCTCTAAAAAATTTCTTTGATTAATTGTCCTCTATATATTGTTTTGAATTCAGTTCCTGGTTCTTTTTTTTTTTTTTTTTTAACAAAATACTTTTTTTATATTAATTAATAAAACATTAATTTATTTAAAACTTTAAATTAAAGATTAAATTGTTATTTAAGTATAAATAGTTAAATTATTAAACTAATGATATTTTATGGTCTTATCAACGACATGTTATCAATAAAAGTCGTTTGAAACAAGAAACGATAATTTTTATAAATTTTTTTTGGTTAAAATGGAAAACATAATGTTTATAGGATCAAAAATTGAAGAAAATTATTAGAGAGACTAAAATAAAAATTTGGTGTATTTCGAGGGATTCAAAACTTATTTAACACTTTATTTTATAAAAAATTGGCATGCGCCTTTTTGGTGTTAAAAAGCTTCCTAGGTTAGTGATATTTATATTTTTGGAAAGGTGATATTAACAAATCTTTAGATCGCTTGTTAATTTTGTTAGAAAAAAAATCTCACTGTCCTTGTGAGCTTAGCTCAATTGATAGGGACAATCCATAAAATATACAAGATCTGGGGTTCGAACCCCGACCACCACCAAAAAAAAAGGAAAAAATCTCACTCATTTGTTTTCTATGTTAGTATATTTTATATCTAATGCACTATACTGTATAACTTTAGGAATTATTTTATCCAATTTGATGTGATATATCCTTGATAAAGTACATTTGTCTTTAAACCCTTACTAAATTCAAATTTATATTGTTAGTGTTAATTAGTTATTGAGATAAAGATTCTATTAATGATAAAATTGGAAGAAAATTGATTAATAAAGCTTAAGTTGTAAAGACTTTAAATTTTTCCAAACATAGGCTAAAATACAAAGATAGGATTTTAAAAACATTGTGATAGGTAATAGGTTAGGTTCCAACCTAATTCTTTTAAACAAAGTCATACCGAGGTCAAGCAAAGTCTTGTCAATAATTCAAGATGTGGAGGAGGCATGGTGGAGACAATTCTTTAACAATTGTAGATTCAATGGTTCAGGATGTGGAGGAGGCATGATGGTTTCACGATGTCACTCCCTAAACCCCAACTTAAAATAGATAATAAAATATTTTTGTTTTGAATGATTTTTACTAATAGACCGTCAAAATTTCTTTTCAAATATAATGTTTAGGAAGCCACATTTTACGGTTTCACAAAAACTTGTATTAACTCCATAACCTTAAAGTATCTTGAAATAAAAGTATGAAATTTTATCAAATCATCCACAAAATTAAAATTGACTTTCGTATTTAAAGTTCATATTTTATAATATAGCTTATGAGCCAATAATTTACAGACCAGAAAACAATTCAAATTTCAATAATAATAGTACAATAGATACATCTCACCCAATATCCTATCAAAGCTTGGATTGCCGACCGATAACCTACAACATATGTATTTTTGCAAACATATACAAAAATAAAAGAGTGAGAATTAGGAAGAAAATCATGAAAGGTAAAACAAATGTAAGAAGATCGGCACAAGTATGAATGTAGTTTCAGTTTTGATTGATAGGGATATTTATCATGCAAAAACATGTGGAAAATTTACCACCCTTAACAATTAGACGTTAAATTATGAGAGAAAATAAAAACATATGCGAACATTTAGAGGCATGATAGCACATAGGAACATATTGGTATTTTTAATTATATTAACAAGCAAACATGAGATAACATTTTAGAGACATATTAAAACATAACAACATCTTAGAAATTAATACACATTGACAATTAGAGATATATTCACATTATTATTGACATAGTAATTTACACAGGAAATTTATTGCAAGGGTACCACTTTGAAACTCGTGCATATTATGATGCCATTAAAAAATATTGGGTCTTGTTAATGAGTGCCCCCAGGGGAGAATCCTAAATTTAGTAATTATTTTTTTAAAAAGTCAATTGTTACAGTTTCCAATGCATTGAATACACTTTTTTATTTTATTTTATAAAAACTTACCATTTAAAGTGTTTAAAGAGTGTCCCGGGAGCACTCGTTAACATTTCCCAAAAATATTTAACAAGATTCTAAAGCTATATAATAAACTATAAAATTGAACTACTCTATGAAAGTGCGAGAGAAATTATAAGAATAAGAAGATAACGAAGAGCAAATAAAATGAAGGCCTAGACATTATAGAAGAATATATTTTACCTTAACTAGGTAATCCTTTTACATTCACCATCGATGCACTTCATAGGTACAAGAGGGGGGCCCAAAAATATTTCATAACAATCCATATCATTAACACATTCTTCTGTAATGTAAAATAAGAATAAATAAATAAATATTACTTAAAAAGGGTGAAAGATATATATAACACAAATGAAGGGAAAAAAAAACATGAATGGACATACTTTCACAGTAAACAACAACAAGAAATAGGGAAACAAAAATGATCATAGTATAAACAAACTTGAAAATTTTAGCCATTTTTTTTTCCAACTTTGCATGTATCAACTATATAGTAGAAAACCACATGCTATTTTTATGTAAATTAAATATTTTTTAATAATTATGTAGTTTCAAGAAATCCTTCATTAAAATTAGAAAAATTACTAAATGGCTCTAAAGTACATTGAAGTATCATGTTCATTCCTTTAGCTCATAGAATAGATCTCAAATAAATATATTATTTGCAATTAAATTTCATTGTAACTTACCAACCTTTCATTAATTTTAATATCTTATATAGCCTTTCATAATAGAGAAAGGAAAACAATATTATATTATATTGGTTCAAGTTTTTTTTTTCAATAAAAGGTGGTAAAAAAAAGGAAGACTGTCCTAAAGATTGGCAAATAAGATTCTCTAGTTGGGATTAGTCAATGATGGTCATTAACTACTATGAAAATATAACATGATAAAGAAAAAGCACAAATGATAAATAATAACCTACAAAATACTCCCTCCGGTCTTATTTAAAAGAAACATTTGACTTTTTTGATTCATTGCATAAATGATGTATCTGGTCTATATTCTAGATAAGATACATTAATTACACAATGAATCTAAAAACTCAACTTTTTCTTATAAATAGAACCGGAGGGAGTATTTAGAAAGTTGACTAAATTAGTTGTAGGAATCACAAACCCTTTAGATAATAATACAGTGCCTAACTCACTTTTATTGTCTTTAATTATCTTAGATGACTTTAGACATTAATTAAATGGGAAATTCTATGGTGAAGTCGTGAAAATGACTTTTCTGATGAAGTTAACACTATAATATCAAAAGTGTAGTGAGTAACACCCCACTGTTTGTACAGTGACATCAAAAGT
>Ga0315915_1007211_pt1 | contig 13365 bp, 5 predicted proteins | sample MpolbnodulesMG_FD_207738 | JGI IMG/M metagenome (GOLD analysis project Ga0315915, IMG submission 207738) | Medicago polymorpha root nodule microbial communities from Los Angeles, California, United States - branched nodules | ecosystem: Host-associated > Plants > Roots > Nodule | place: USA... | reverse complement strand
GCTCCAGTGTAAAGTCCATTAGCAAAGGACCCATCAACTGACTATTCTGGCATCCTTGATATCACTCAGCCTCCAAACAATGTCGATCCCAATATTCTTTTTCCCTAGCCAAATATGCTGCTGTCTCGGCATCCTGCTGATATTAAAGATTTCAAATATGCATAGAGAAACTTAAATTGGAAAGCTTGAATCAAAAGCATTGCTAAAGGCTATATAAACTTTGTTAAGATTTCCATAAGAAACTTGCCGTGTCTTCTTGATCAAATTCTTTATGAGTACAAAAGCCAGTTGCAAAGACTGTGATACAGAAAGAGAACTAGAAGGAATTCCTGTGCAAATCAAACTGAAGGAGTCTCCTCCATAACTCTGGTTAGGATAGTAAGCAACCCCTCTCTCCCAGGCCCTTGCTGTTTATAAATTGATATTTTAAACAAAGGTTAATAGGTCTTTACCCCCTGTAATATATGTCATTTCCGGTGTAATTTATTTTTTGATTTACCCCTGTAAAAAAAATTTGTTTTGATTTACTCCCTAATAGGCCAAACAAAAACGAAAAAAAATAAAATTGGTTTTTGTTTGGCCTATTAGGGGTAAATCAAAACAATTTTTTTTTTATAGGGGTAAATCTAAAAAAAATATTATGACCTATATTACACGGTAAAAAGACCTATTAACCCTTTAAACAGTTAAAATACACACAAAGAAACTAAAATTGTGAAACTTGAATCAAATGCATTGCTAAAGCCCCCGTAAACTTTGCAAAACATGCCTGGGTAGAAGTTGAAGATTTTGCCCTCAAATAACTCAAATAGCAAGATTTAGCCCTTGAATAGCATAATAGAGCCCTCCCATAGCCATACCAATAATAAGGAAGAGGCCCACGGGGCATGCGTCTAAAGAGAACATCCACTAGATTGAGTTTGAGCATGAATCCAACAAAAGAATGCTCTTCGTGTACGCTCTCTAGCAAAAATAAGAAAGAATGAAATCATAAATCACTATAGGACGGCATCAATACAATAAAGTAATAATGAACAAAACGAGCTCAATATTCCAAGTCTAGAATAATAATGAAAGAAATGGGCTCAATATCCCAAGTCTAGAAACAATCCCAACCAAAACATAACCAATCTTTGTGCATCAGCACTCAAGAGCTTCCATGTTCATAAAAAACAAGAAAGAAAAAAGAATTGCATCTTCACAAGGTTCTAAAGTCAAAATCTAAATCATGAAAGATGGAAGGAGTGCAAGTTAACCCAAATTAATTCAACCAACTGCAGAAAACATATTCATAGTTCAACATGGACAACGTAGAACAAACCTACTTTCACTTTAAGAGTTTAAGTTGCCTAATCTTAAATAAAGACAACAAAGTAAACAGTCTAGAATAAAAACATGCATATGATTGGTTGATATTAAAAAGAGATGATTTGAGGTACCTATTTGCACTTGTGAGATGATGTTGATTGGGGAGACACTCAATTGCTGGAACCGTTCCTTCAAATTCAAACAGCACAACTAGTATGAAAGAACAAAATTCATATACAAATTTAAATGATGATGATAACAACAACAAGAAGTTGCTTATTGATGTTAGAGAATCAACTAAAATCTCTCAAATACAGAGTTAATTCAGAGGAAAGCTCATTGCATTCTCCAAAATAAAGAGAAAACCTGCTGCAAGTTATTATCTGCTTGGCAAGGAAATGGAATTAACAGAGATGAAGTACTAATATATCACATGGAAGGAAGGCACAAAACCTACATTCATAGGTTCATGCTCTAGTTTCTAATAGTCAACACAAAGTCACCACATTGTTTCTAGCTCCAAAATCACACGGAGGAATTTGAATGATCACAGGAGAATGAAGTTGCAGTTTACAAGAGAAATCACCCTCAAGAGGAATGATTCATTCTCAGCCTTTGAAAACAAAGGAAGCATACACAAACACATACAATTATTGGAAAATTAAAACCCAACTTAACAATAAAGGACAGAAAATTAGTGTCTATGTTTTAACTACATCATAACACACTTAATTACTCAGAATCTTTCACAGCCTAAAAAGCAAAGGTTGTGAAAACCTAACCCCTAAACTGGAATAAAATAAAATTCAAGACGATTCAAATATTTCCAACCATCTACCTTGAGCAAAGAAAGAATGGCAGAGAAAGAGGTCACGCGCGTGTGGAGAGAGGGAGAGAGAGATATGAACCTGAAAATTGAAGATTCAGCCACAGCACGATGAAGAATGAGGGGCGGGAGGGGGAGAAAATGAAGAACAAAACGAAATATGGGGACGAGGTCGTTGAGAGAATAAATGAGTGAAAGTCGGCAGCCCTAGTTAGGTAGATGCCCAAAAAATCATGTGTTTTAAAGGTATAAAGCATCCCCCTTATTTGTCACTCTTGGAGAGTCTGGAATATAGCTATGGAGGTTTGTTAATGATTTCAAATCTATAGAACTTGCTTCAGAATATCAGTAACATCGTGTTCAAATTTTAGGGTAAAAAGACAGCTGCAGCAGGTATTTTATTTCTTCAAGTCTCCAGCCTAGTGGAACTATACTAGATTACTACAATACTTGCATTGAGGTTTATGCAATATCATCATCACAGGTGATGACAGGAATGGCATCCAAACCAAGGACCTTAATAAACTTGTGCATTGTTGGGTATAGAAGAGGCCAGATCAAACTAAGAATGATTTTATTTTTCTAAAGAGGAGATATGTAATCAATTTGACATTTGAGGAAACACATACTCTAGAAGCTAAAGTGGTAGATATTCTAAAGGATCACTTGGAAAGCTGATAACTAGTTTACTTGATTACAATTCATTTTCACATTCCTTAAATAATTCATGCAGAAACCCGGAGTTTCATTTCCAATTACCAGACAATTCATTACACTCGAAGCCTATTTTAATCTCTTCAAATTCAGCGTGAACTTAACCTTAACTTATGTGTTCTACATCTGCACCCTCTACCCAAAAAAAGTTTCATGCTTGAAGGACCACTACAAATTTTATCTTTAACTGTTTCATTTGAAATGAATTCAACGATAAAGTGAATAGCCATTATGCCATACCTCGACGTCTCCAACATTAGCAGTATGATGAACAATTGATTCATCTTTATTTCCCATGTTTTCTGTCTCATCTGGACCAGAATTTTCAGACAAAGCAACTGCATCTCCAGAGTATGGAAGAATGCCCATGGCTAGTCCAAACATCTTCAAAATATTCTGATCATTCCAGTATCTGCAAGGAAATAATCACTCCATAAATTATTTACCAATTTACACCACAACAACTTATGGTGGAAATATGGAAATGCCAGAACAATAAAATATGATTTTAAAAAAAGGTATTTAATCATTACAGCAGGACCACCATTCTCTATCTCATCTAAAATAAGGTTCAAACATGGATCTTTTTCGATGTGTGCCGTTCCCTGTTTACGCTGGCCTTCAGTGATGGATTGACAAAAATTTCAGGCACGGAAGACATTAATGGGTCCTGTGATAGACAGAAGATACATTCTAATCTAAAAACCAGTAGATGTGTTACAAACATAACGAAGAAATTTTATAAATACCTGCATCGATACATCACTCAGGCGCTCGACCATTTTCCATAAATCAAGATTCTTATTGATCTTTTGCATGGTTGAAACATACTTCCGATCATTAGATTTTGGGAGACGATCCCGAGTTGCTCCATGCAAAGTTTCCTGAAGCTGTTCAGCTATCTGATTGAATGATGGATATGTTTGTACATGTTCAGCCAATTCCTTGATATTTGGATCCTATGACATATTAATTATATTTCAGTCTCTATGATGAAATCATTAACAATTAACACAGCTTGATTAAGTACAGCACACACTACACATATAATGCAAATAACGTAGCTTACATTAAGAAGAGCTGAGAAATCTAAAGGCTTGGCTGGAAAACCACTCCTACGTCCACGAGTTGCTGTGGAGGATATGATTTATTTTTGGATTTCTTATTTTTTCTTCGACAATTCTTCTTTGGTGTTTTTATTCTCTGCTGATCATCTACAAAATCATCAAAAAAGTAAAGGTAGGTATTTAAAGTAGTGCCCTTTGTATTATCCATTTAAGTAAAAATCAGATAAGAGGATACTTATGTATTAATAAACAATCTAAACCACACACTTGTGTCTAGTGTCGGATACTAACGATTTCATTCAATTATGTCATTTTTTCAAACAATTATCTATGTTGATGTGCCTACTATAAAACATAGATACTCCTCTATTGTACATGTCCCTTGTGGACATATGTCGTAACCAAACACGGATACATATAATTAATTATATGATTTTTTTAAATTATTAGGGTATTGACGTGTCAATATCCATGTCGTGTTCGGTATCTCTTTCCGTGCTTCATACGTGCCGGTGTCGTGTTGGTGTGTGGGCTTCGTAGGTGACAACTGGGGCAAATAACAAATAGCGATATCATCATTAATTATAGATACATACCAGCAGGAAAATTCTTCTGCGAATTGGAAGCCATGATCGAAGAAATCAAAATAACTGAGAGAAAGAAAGGAAACAACGACGGCGAGGAAGAAGAAAAGGTAGTAGATTGTAAAGGCTTGAATTACAAAGTTACTAATTACCAATTTTATTCCTTTCTCGACTAATTTTAGGGACAATATTCATTTTAATTTTAATTTAATGTACAACAGTGAAAGGTTAAAAACCATTAAAAAGTAATTAACAATTGGGAAATGTTAACTTGTGTCTTAAAAGTCACAAGTTAATAAATCAAATATAGAAATAGTTTATTAAAACATGTGCATTATATTTAGGGAGCTTCTATGGTGCAGTCAGGAAACTGACCTTTTTGAAAAAGTCAATTTTGATTTTAATGTTTGATTCATTTTTAAATGGTTGATTACTGATTAATGATCAATAGTAATTCATCTAGTAATGTTTGCAACATCTTGGACTTACATGCAACATCTTGGACTTACAAGTACTATTTTATCGTTGACATTTTTAACATGCAAACAGATTTGATGATATTATGTGATAGTCTTAAGTGTTACACTTAAAAACAAGGTAGGATAAAATTAGATTAAGTGTAGTCTTGTTAATATGATGAATTGATGATACTATGAGGACTGAACTTTTGATGCCACTGTACAAACAGTGGGGTGTTACTCACTACACTTTTGATGTTATAGTGTTAACTTCATTAGAAAAGTCATTTTCACGAATTCACCATAGAATTTTCCTTATATTTAATCTTGAACTTTTTTAATGTATTGAATGCACAAAATTTTAAAGAATATTTTTCTTTTGGATTTCTTAACATAAATATTTTTCTTTTGGGTTTCTTAATATGTTGTCCTAAGACCACAAGTTAACATTATCATTAACAATCTTAGTCATTTGTTGGACTTTGATAGGTTTAGAGAAATAATTATTTAGTCATTTGTTGGACTTTGATACGTTTAGAGAAATAATTATTTTGGTTTAGATTAAATTACATTCCTCCCCTCTAATATGTTTAAATTGTGTTTCTCTCAATTCTTAGGTTAAAATATACATTTTACTCTCTTTTATTCAAAATATATTAGAAAATGTTTCACTCTTTTTTTCAGAGAAAAACTTAAATTATATTCCACTCATTTCTTAGGTTAAAATATACACTTTACTTCCATAATAATTTTTTTATTTTTAATAATCTTGAAAAAAAATAATCTAACACACTTTAAAGAAAAATAATATTGCAAGTTCATTTTAATATAATTAAAATTTAAATGCATTTTTTTTCTATTTTTGTTTTACAATTTCATTAACAAATAGTTTTAAATCCTATTATAAAATATAAAAAACACAACAAATAAAAAATGTGAAAAATTAAATGAAATATCTAGCTGATGGTATCAGATTAATATATGTATTTTAGTGAGATATTTATGCTAAAATTGTTTGTGATATCATTTTTACAATTTTATCCTTTAAGAGATGATTAATTTATGTTTTCAATATGTTATTTATTGTTGATGGAAGAATAAATATTTAATGAGTTTTATAATTAACAATATGAATTACGAGAACCAATAAAAAAATATTGAATTCCTAAATATATATCCCATGTTATTCAATTTTATTTTTCCCATCGTGCAGATTGCAGATGTAACCGTTAAAATTTATTGATCGTTGAATATTTAGTTCATTGAATTGAACAATTCATTTAAGAAATAAAATATATTTGGAAAGAAAATTATAAAGTCAAAAAAGAAAAGAAAAAAAAACGTTGGGTGGCAAAAGAATAGTGGAGGCGGTTGGTGGGGTTTTGTTAAAGTAAAACCCTTATTTCCGGCGTCGCATTCTCTCAGTCTCTCTGTAAGTGAAGAGAGAGAGAGAAAGGTGTTCTGGTTTTGGGGGGTAGAGAGAGAAAGAATGGGTGCTCTTGCTACATTATCTTCTTCTTCTCCTTGGACTTCCGAGGATGATCTTTTGCTTAAGACCAACGTTGAGGTTGAGGTTTATTCCTTTCTCTCTTTCATTTTCGATTTCTTTTTTTCTTCTTATGCCTTTTCAATTTCATTCATTTCATTTTTAACATTAATACTCAATTATCCTCTTACATTGTTTTTCTAGGTTTTTATTTCTGTTTCAATTTCATTCTTCAACTTGTGTATGTTTTTTAAATTTAAATTTAAATTTAATTCCATTTAATTTTTTAATACTATCGTCTTATTATTATCACATTCATTCATGTTATTATACTAACAAGCATTGATGAATTTTTTTTTTATTTTTTAATACTATCGTCTTCTATCGGTTAAATTATTTTTTTGCACATTCATGTACTTTTTTTAACACATTGTAGTCAAAAGTTGTTTTTCTAGGTTTTTATGTGTTTCAATTTCGTTGTGGAATGTCCGGACAAACAACACGAACTCTAAATTGAATTCAATAGATCTATGTGTATTTTTTCTGGTGTTGATTGATTCTAGAGACAAGACAACCATTTCAGGATTCTGGTTTAAATTAATCTTTTCAAGCTTTATATTTGCAGAATGGAGCTTCCTTGGAAGCAATTGCGAAAGGCGCAGTGCAGTTTTCTCGAAAATATAGTTTTGAGGAAATACAAGAAAGATGGCATAAGCTACTCTATGACCCTATCGTATCTAAGGACGCCTCTTCCTCTATAACAGGTTTCGAGCATTCTGTTTCGCCTCTCCCATCAAAGTTCTTCAAGATTGGACATTTGAAAGATGAGCAGAAAGATGTTTCTGTTAAGAGAAAAGTTCACACTGTTCGAAATTCTTATTACGCTATGCGTAAAAGAATCCGCAGAGATATGCAAACTTCCATGGACTACAATTTTCTAGTTGATTCAGAAAATGACAATTATGCGGTAAATGGAAATGAGCCTTTGCCTGAAAACTGTGTACTCGAGGGTTCAACTTCGAATGACTTTTCAAATCATGATCCGTCACACTACGGTCTTCCAGAAAATTTTATGGATGTTGATATTGGAGTTGCTGCTCAAGCGTTTTACACTGGAGTTGATGATACACTTGAAGAGAATTTTCCCATGGACCAAAACAATATACCTGGGGAGGAACCTCAAATTATTGAAGATAATGTGCTTCTGAATGGAACTGCCGAGGAATTTGGCGATTCAATAGAACTAGATATAGAAAAATTTATCGGAGATGATGAACTAGATGATATGTCTTTTTCTGCATTTCACCAAATCAACAATGACCCTGCAAATTTGTGCTCCGAGTTTGATGAAGATTATATGTTTGATTCACCTGAGTTAGAGTGTGGGAATTCATTTGACGATTTAGAGTTATCACTTCCTGACATTCAGGACATGCCGGTCTGGAGAACAGAAGAACAGGATAATATTCCATGTGATGGTTCAAAAGATTCCATTGCTTGCGAGGATGGTTATCTGGAAGAACTGTCCAATTCACTCTTAAACTTCACTGGTGAGGAAGAGCTATTTCTGATGGATTCTGTTGGAAAAGATGGGATTGGTAAATCTTATTATGACGGTCTGAGTTCGCTTTTACTAAACTCTCCAATTGATGGTTATTCAGATCAGATACCTGAAACGGCTGAAGTAGAGTTATTATTGACCCCACGCGAAGATGTTAAAAATCCGTCTGTTTCATGTCGCGCAGAAGTAGACGACAATGCAGGAAAGGCTGAAACAGAGCTGTTAGCGGCCTTTGATGCACATGTTAAAGGTATGTCAGTTTCATGTCGTGCAGAAGTAGATGACAACACAATGTCCCAATCTAATGGCGTGGAAGTAGTTCAAAAACCAGAGTTCCAAATGGCAGCTTCCGCTTCAGCTAAAGACCCTCAATTTCCTGAACTAATTAACGGAGTTGTTCTCTGTGTATTAAATACTGAGGACCCAGAAGTTCCATCCAATGATGATGTTTTCCTACCCTTTAATGAGCCTCCCCCAACAATTTCCTGTTCATCCGAATCAGCTGCTAAAAAACCCAATATACCAGTTCCATCATCTGGTAATGATTATGGAGATAGAGCTAGCAGGAGAGGTAAAGTTTTGAAGCAGGTTGAACAAAAAAGCTCCGTAGGAGCTCAGGTTTCTTCTAAGATAAAATGTGAGTTGTCTAATAATCATGCATCACACACACTGTCTAGAAATGCAATTATTGCTTCCAGTGACCTAGGTGGAAACAATGATGCAACAAACAAAACTGATGATGCTCTACATGCAAGTCCGAAGGAAAAACCTGTTGATGTTAGCTTCGTAAAGCATCAAAGCAATAATGTGACAAATTTGTCACATAAGAAACCAGCCCTCGGAAATGGCCTCAGAAATCATGGCCAACCTAATGGTTCTAGCTTGAAACAGGAACGGGATGTAGCATTGCCAGTTGAAAATAATCAGTTGCAACATGCTGAAGTGGGGTCCGCAGATATTCTGGGGTCTGAGATGATGGTTTACAGTGAAAGGTTAGACGAGGAAGAGCAATATATCGAAAGCGATGACGAAGTTCCTTATTATTCTGATGTAGAGGCCATGGTAAGGCATGCTGTGTTGATCTTTCAGTCAACAGTTGACTTTAGCTTTTGCACATCCTTTGCAATTTTCTGACTTATTCATGATTCCTTCCTACAGGTACTTGATATGGACTTGGAAGCTGATGATCATGATTTATATGATAATGAAGAAGGTATTACTATTATGTGGCCAGGAATTTTAGTGGTGGTTGACTAGTTTGTGCTACTTGTTAATTGCTATACTTTTTTTCCTCGTTTTTTCTTCTATTGAAAAGAGAGACAACTAATATGAATTAGTTACCTAACTGAAGATTATTTCTATTTCTTGATGCATTTTTATGCTGCCTCATGGTATGGGAGCACACTTCAGCTACTTGAGCAGTTGGTAGTCTCTTAAGGCTCAATTCTCTTCCTTATTTTGCTAAATTTTTTAGACGTATACACAATTGATAAATAAATACAAACGTGCTATAAGGGGGGAGGTTACGAATTTTTTGAATTCCAAGAGGTTGCACTACTTTAATGCTCTTTCAGTTAGTTTTAGTTCATTTGTAAATTTAGAATCTTTATTGTTGTACAACATGCTATGTTGTTGTCATGGCTAGAAGATGATGCATGTCTTTCAACTTTTGGATTTGGGGTGGCCTTCAACTTGTGCTTTCGGGACCAGACTCTGTTTTATCATATTTTCTTTGTTCCCTGCTAGTTAATTCTGAAACATGAAATTTGTAAATATTTATGTGCACAGTCTGTAATACCTTTGTGTGTGAATGTTTTTGCTTTGATCAACATGTCTTTGTCAAAAAAAGAAAAAATTACACATGTCTTTATCAGAATTTGACCAACATAATTTAGTTTTTTTTGTGATTCGGAAAGTGATTTTTTATTACATTTTTATAGCTTAACAATATATATTATGATTACAATTTAGTATCAAGATATCAACACGAAGAAACTAAGCGGGCTATCATAAGGTTGGAGCAGGGCACTCATTCTTATATGCAGAGAGCCATGGCTTCACATGGAGCATTGGCCCTTTTATATGGTCGCCACTCAAAGTACTATATCAAGAAAACTGAGGTATTTGTCACTGAAGCATGTAAACTACTTCCTTGATCTTCACGTTGTTGGGAGATGTTTTCCGATTTTTACTTTTTGAATATTTGAAGTATTGCAACCTCATGTTACTTTTTGTGATAATTTTATTATTGCCAAAAAAAAAACTTACATGCATTATAAAAGAAATTTCACATGCACTATGTAGATTATTAGTACACATATATGGTTGTTTTATTCAGACTGTGTTTCTAACATGAGGTAGTGTCCTATTTGTATAATTTGGAGTGATTTGTGATGAAAACCAATGTAGTTGAAAATACTTGTTTTGCAATTATAAATACAAGTGTTCTTTGAAAAAGTGCCTGAACTAAAATGCACATTTTGTTTATGTTTTTGTTTTAAATTTTGAAAGGGTGTATATTTTCTGTGACGTGTTAATAGAATCTAATTGAAGCTGATATTGCAAATCAAATCTAACTAGTGGACCATGCTTTTATGATGGCTCAAATCATCCTGCAGGTTTTAGTTGGACGATCAACAGAAGGCTTTCATGTAGATATTGACTTAGGCAAAGGAGGTTGTGCCAATCTAATATCTAGACGTCAGGTTGGTTATATTTAGTTATTTACCTATTTACCAACTCTGACTTAATGCAGTTTTTTTTTTTTTGGTGTGTGTGTGTGTATCTACTCATTTAAAATCTGGACTATGCTGTGTATGCATCAGAAAATTAGTTTATAGTTACACTGTGGTGATGAACTAATCACATCAATATGCTTTAAGAAATTACTTCAATGGTAAATAGTTGGGATGCAGAGGTATTGTCTTCACCATCAAATATAAATTGACCTCAATATACCAATTAAACTTTCCGTTTTTATGTTTTAGGCAATCATAAAAATGGATAAAGATGGATCATTCTACATTAAAAACATTGGCAGGAGTTCAATGCTGATAAATAGCACAGAATTGCACACTGGTCAATCTCAAAGACTGCTTTCCAATCATCTGATTGAGGTATATAATCATATAGCTCCTTCTAAATCTGATTGATTACCACTGGTAGCTTCACTGTGAACTGTGATTGCAACTGATTCTTTTTCCTGATAAAATAAAACAACGGTGACTGGCTCGTGAAAGTATTGAAGAATGCAGAATTCTTCAAGTGGATTCTTATGTTAGTTAGAAAATCAAATGCTTCATTGTGTTTTTGTTAAACTCCTGCAACTCTCAAATAAAAAATGGTTTATTTTGCAGTTGAAGGGCACACAACTCATATTCGAGATAAATCGAAGTGGTATGAAGCGGTAGCAACTGGAACGAAGTATTGAGTACTGACAATTTTCCGACCTTTTAGTGTGATTGTAAATGATACATAAAGGTCCATTAACACAGAAAGTGCATTTTGTACGCTCTTTCTGATTCTCGATGAGGAGTGGCCCTGCTGTTGTATCCCGGAAATGGACTTGCGCAACTCTAACCTCACCACCACCACCACCCATGTTCCTTTGCCTGCTAGAGTAGATAATTCTTCAACCCAAAAGTTTTGTAATATGGTAAATTCATCAAAACCAAGATTCCAAATCTCGTTACTATCTAGCATGAGAACACAGTCCTTTTGAAACTGTGTGCTGTTTTTTTTTTCTTTCTTTCTTATCATTACCTTTAATGCAAAAAAAAAAAATGAAAATTTGACCTATTAAAATTGGGTTTTCATTGTTTCCAGTGGTTTTCAACGTGTTCGATCAGCTTTTCTTACCACTTTATACTGGCATTTTGATCCCGGTTTCTGTTCAATTTGTTGGTATGGTGATCTATAATTATTATATACATGGGAAGTTTGATACAAGAAACCATGAGAGATGAGAGGAGACTATTGTGCATAGATATCATACGATAAGATTTAAGATCAAGTTACAATGTTTTGAAACATTAATCTCGTTAATTCCTAATATTTTGTATAGATAAAACAGTAGGGACAAATGGGACAGGTACGACAAAACATATGAACTAGATTTTGTTATTGACTAATATCAGTGTCATGTAAGAAAGCCTCCCTCTCCATATCATTGTTATGTTAGTTTGTCAATGCTGACATGGCATGGCAGTTTGAGCGCATTTTTATGTGATACAAATTAGTTAGAACTAGACCATTGACCCGTGCTGTGAAGAACAAATAGAGCGCTAATATGTATGTAAATAGTTTAGTTGAATGGAAATAATATGTATGTAAATAGTTCAGATAAATGAAATCATTCATTGCAGCTATCGGAGCTCCCAATTTGATTTTGACACCTTCACGCAGCCTGCGAGCCTTCACAAACCTTTTCCATTGCGACACCTTGATGAAAACAACAAAATCATGAGCAAGCAAGCAGATGGTCGTTTTAAATTATCAGTTTATTATAGTTGTTTTTAATTAAGTCATTAAATACGACACCGTTGCTCAACTAACTCTAAAAATTATAGTAAGTAGTAAGATGATACTGATGGTTTCTTCCTTTCAGCCAGGTTCACACCAAAAGCAAAAAACTTAGAAAGTTCATTTCATAAATAAGATGAGACTTTTGCATGTTAGTTGTTCCCAGTTATCTTGCTCACTTATAATAAATTAGAAAATCAAGAAATCACATACAAAAATTGAAGTAAAAGAAAAGTAACAGGATAAACAACCTGAAAAGTAATTATTTATCAAGATCCTCTAAAAAAAAACAATCATTTATCATGAGGGGGAAATCACAAAGAGAACTTGTAAGTATTAAAAAAAAAAAACTAAACTTGTAAGTACATCAATATTGAATATTCTCTAAAAAAAAGACCATTGAAGACAAACTCACAAACAGGTCAGAACCAATATTCATGATTACGCAAATATGTGGCTTATGAACAATGTCGTTGACGGGTGTGCCGTTTATATTTTCAGCAGGGCTATGCTTGCAAGCCTATGAATAATAACTTTGTTTATACATCTTAAATGCAAAATTGTTGGTATTTTCAATGTCCTTGCACAAATATTTTTCATAGGCCGATAACAAAAAACACCACTATTTATTTTCAAACTGATATATAGATTGAAGCAAACAACACTACTATTTTAACCATTTATATTGTTGACATATAATACAACAAAAAATTACTCACAAACAGGTCAGAACCAATATTCATGATTACGCAAATATGTGGCTTATGAACAATGTCGTTGACGGGTGTGCCGTTTATATTTTCAGCAGGGCTATGCTTGCAAGCCTATGAATAATAACTT